>TARA_R110000851_G_scaffold166827_1_pt1 | contig 235113 bp, 194 predicted proteins | sample TARA_R110000851 | Tara Oceans TARA_R110000851 (sample SAMEA4397627) | marine metagenome | biome: Polar Biome; feature: [DCM] deep chlorophyll maximum layer (ENVO:01000326); material: water (ENVO:00002006), including particulate matter (ENVO:01000060) such as... | depth 17 m
TACTTATACTGCTACAATTACACCTTCAGCTGATGGTGCTGTAACGTTGAATGTTGCTGCAGGAGTTGCACAAGATGCCGCTTCGAATACAAACACGGCCGCTACTCAATTCAGTATTATAAACGACCAAACTAAACCAAGTGTAAGCCTAACGGCAGGGAGTTCAAATCCAGTTGCAGGTTTATATTCAATCACCGCTCAGTTTAGCGAAGGGGTAATCGGATTTAGTTTGGATGACATTATTGTGGTGGGAGGAACAGCTTCTAGTTTCGTGGTTGTTGACGCAGATACTTATACGTTCTCGGTTACTTCGACAAACAGCTCTGCAACCGTAAATATTGAGGAAGGTGTGGCAATTGATGTGGTTGGTAATTATAACACGGCCTCAAATAGCTTAAGCCTAGTATTTAATTTAGCACCAAACAATTTGATGTTAAGTAACACTTCGGTTAGCGAGAATAACAGCATCGGCCAATTGATCGGTAACCTTTCAACCACCGATGCAGATGCGACCGACACACATACTTATAGTCTAGTGTCAGGAACTGGAGGAACAGATAATGCTAGCTTTACTGTTGTTGGAAATAAACTTCAGGCAGCTGAGATTTTTGACTTCGAAATAAAGACGAGCTATAGTATTCGTATTAAAACAGACGATGGAAGAGGAGGGACTTATGAGAAACAATTCACGATTTCTATCACCAATATTGAAGAACCAGAAGTTCGTATTGAATCAGATTATGAAATTCCAGCCACTGCGCTTGGCCTTACTTCTAATTTTGACATAACAATCCATAATGACGGTGATGCGCTCCTAATGGTGAACAGTGTACTTTATCCTAATGGGTTTGTGGGCTTGGTAACAGGTTTATTTATCAACCCTGGAGAAAGTAAAGTGGTGACACTTGGCTTTATGCCAACAGAAGCAAAAGTCTATACTGGAACTATCTCATTTATAACCAATGCAGGAACGGTTTCAATGACTGTAAGTGGGGAAGGTGCGATTATTACTGGCGTAGATGATGGATTTATTGATGCCGAAGAAATCAACCTTTTCCCAAATCCAGCACAGGATATTCTGAATATCGACCTTTCAGAACTGGGAAGTAGAGCGCTAGATATCAGTATCATAAATGCTTCTGGTACTTCAGTTTTCACTAAGATTAAGGTTACCGAAAAATCCCTAAGACTGAATGTTTCGGACTATACCAATGGCCTTTACATAGTTCAGTTTACGGATGGAATTTCGGTAGTAAGGAAAAAAGTAATGATCAAAAGATAAGAGAGATGAATAGCAATAAATTAAAAATCGGAGTATTGATAATGTTTGTAGCATTGGTCATCGGCTGTAAGTCCGATGACCCTGCGGGGCCAACAGCCCAAGAAGAAGCTTTTGAGCTTTTGGCAGGCGATTGGACCTTCGGAACAAATGGAGGGATAATGTTAGACAACCAAGATGTCAGTCAGAATTACCCGGGATTTGCCCTGTCCTTTACCGATGGTACATATGCTACTACCAATGGTGGCGACCTTTTTAGGGCTACGGGAACATGGACTTGGGCCAATCAAAATGCAGGAAGTATAACCCTAGACACTGGCGAAGAAGTGAATATTCTTGAACTTGGGCCAGGGAGTTTTAAGTTTAGCTTCACCCATACAGGTGGAGGGGTTGCAGCGGGTACTTCGGGTAATTACGTAGTGAGCGTAGAAAAATAATTTGAGGTGAGTGGTAAATGCTTATTTGTAGTGGGAGAGGACGTTTTTACAAACCTTAATTTAAGAGAGCCCAAACGGGGCTCTCTTTTTTTGTGCTATTTAACTTGAACAGGGTAGTATTTCTTTTTTAACCAAAAGGCTACGCGAACCAATAGTATCAGTGCAGGTACTTCTACCAATGGCCCCACAACACCCGCAAATGCTTGTCCTGAATTAAGTCCGAAGACGGCAATAGCTACTGCAATGGCCAACTCGAAATTGTTTCCAGCTGCCGTAAATGAAATGGCCGCATTTTTATCATATTCTGCCCCCATAGCCTTACTGAAAAAGAAGCCTATAATGAACATAAGTGCGAAGTAGATTAGTAACGGAACGGCAATCACCAAAACATCCATCGGAATCTCAACAATCAATTCACCTTTGAGTGAGAACATCACCATAATGGTGAAAAGCAAGGCGATTAAGGTCATGGGTGAAATGGTTGGGATGAACTTGGTAGTGTACCAATGCTCACCTTTTAGCTTCACCAAGATAAATCGGCTTAGCATTCCAGCTAAAAAGGGAATACCCAAATAAATGGCAACACTTTCTGCAATGGTAACTATAGAAATATCCACAATGGCGCCTTCAAAACCGAAATAGGGTGGAAGTACAGTAATGAATAGCCATGCGTAAAAGCTATAACCAAACACTTGAAAGATACTATTCAAAGCCACCAAGCCAGCACCATATTCGCTGCTTCCTTCGGCCAAATCGTTCCAAACCAATACCATAGCAATACATCTGGCCAAGCCAATCAAAATCAAACCAACCATGTATTCAGGGTAATCCTGAAGGAAGGTAATGGCCAAAATGAACATCAAGACTGGCCCGATAATCCAGTTCAAAATCAAGGAAATAGAAAGAATTTTTACATTCTTAAAAACCTTGGGTAGTAATCCGTAATTCACCTTCGCCAATGGCGGATACATCATCAAAATCAGTCCAATAGCAATTGGGATATTGGTTGACCCGCTGCTGTAAGAATTGATAACTTCGGGAATTGAAGGAACGAAATAACCCAGTGCTACGCCTATTCCCATCGCAATGAAAATCCAAAGCGTAAGGTAACTATCCAGAAAGCCTAGTTTTTTTGGTTGACTCATGATTTTTTGATTTGCGAGAAAACATAGAACATCTCAGTAGCGATTTGAAGACTGCGTTGTGCGTATTTGGAGGCTTCTTCCGAAGTGCCATCAAATAATTTTGGGTCGTCATACTTCACCGGAATGCGCCTTTCTGCTCCAGCAATAAACGGGCAATTGGTATCGGCATCTGAGCAAGTCATAATCGCTGCGAAGTCTTCAACTGGATTAATAGCATCATCAAATCTTTTAGAGAACATTACTAATGGCGCATGGTTTTCCGAGAAAGTAAGACTCACTTTAGGGTTGGTTTCTCCTTCCAGTTCGGCTTTAAAACCATTATTGATTAGTGCATTAATAGCACTTTGATTAAAGGCAGTTACCTCTACACCACCAGAGAAACTTTCGATTTGAATTCCAAAGTGAACCGCCAGAACCTTCGCCCAAGCTTGCGTGAGTTGACTTCTGCGTGAGTTGTGGGTGCAAATGAAGTTGAGTTGTGTTACTTCATCTTGGTCTTGCTTACTTTGAATGTAGTTAATCAGGGGCTGAAGTACAGCTTTGCGCTCCTTCGAAATGGATTCTACCGAAATTGAAGAAACGAATTCTTCAATATTCGGTAGAAGTTGTGTGATGAGATTCATTGTCATGATTAGGTTGATTTGTGGTTTAGCAGCATCCTCCGCCTGGCGTGCAAGCTCCTGCAGTTTGAACTTCGTTTAGTTTGACTTTTGGCTTTTCAGCAGGAATACCACATTTGTCCATAGCCAAGCATGCAGTTTGCTTTGAGGTTAAAAGGAAGTTAGTACCATTAAAGTCTAAGCCATATTTGCCAATCGTTGATCCTTGGTACTCTACTTCAATTTCTAAATCCTTCAAACCAAGAATTCTCTCCGATAGCTCAATAATGTGAACTAGTTTTTCAGGATGAAGTCTGTGGTCATAATCATTGGCTTCCCAAAGCTGAAAATTGGCTACAACTTCGGTCCTTACGATGCCACCGCAATCGATAAAGTGTTTGTGGACTTGTCCGACTTCTGTTACGTGAAAGTGACTCGGAACTAAGCTGCCCTCAGGCAATTCAAAAGCGATTTGATTTAATCCGCTAAGATGATTTTTGATTTCTGAGATTTTCATAATTTTATTATTGCAATGTTACGATTAATAAAAGATATTTTTTTAACAACACCCATCTGGAGTACTGAAGTTTGGATTCAAAAACTGACTGAATAACTCTTGCATGTTTGCCCAAGTTTCCTGATCGATACAATAGCAAACGCTAGTTCCTTCTACATTTCCTTTGATCAAACCCAAATTTTTGAGCTCTTTCAAATGTTGGGAAATGGTAGGTTGTGCCAAACCAATTTCTTCTACCAAATCACCACAAACGCAAGTGTTCATTTTAAAAAGGTGTTGAAGAATAGCGACTCTGGCTGGATGACCAAAGGCTTTCGCAATCATGGAAATCTTGTTTTGCTCTTCCGTAAATATTTCAGACTTAGTAACGCCCATGCTTAATTATTTATTCATTGCAATATTACGATAGAGTTTTGATTATACAATAGGTTCTCGCTTTATTTTTGTGATTTTAATTACGGTAGTCCATGGTCTATAGACTAAATCCCCATTAACTCTTAACCAATAACTACCTACCGTCCCATTCCTCTTTCAAATACCTAAAGGCATTTTCCAAAGCTTCTTTGGCTGGAGTAGGCTCAAAGCCCAATTCATTTCTGGCTTTGCTAACATCGTAATCCAATTTTAAGCCGTAGAACATATCTAAGTAGTGACGTTGCAACAAGGGTTCTTTTCCAGTGATTTTACTGACTAATTCCATTCCGCCTGCCACCATGTATAATAAGGACTTCGGTACTTTTATGGGGGTTCTGAGTTTCAGTTCGGGGTATAGATTTGCTGCTATTTGCACCGATTCCTTCACGGTAGTATGCTTCTCATTGGCCAGCGTATAACGCTCGCCATCTCTGCCTTTTTGCATGGCATTGTAGCTGCCGAGCGCTACATCTTTCACATCAATCCAATTGAGCGAAATATTGGTTTCTACCGGAACTTCCCCTTGAAGAATTTGCCAGACCAAGCGGTTGCTGTAATTCAGTCGATGCGCCACACTACCAATCATGGCAGAAGGAAGCACCAACACCGTTCTAATTCCAAATTCTTTTCCCAATGAAAGCGCCAGTTGGTCAGAGTCGTTTTTTGATTTGTAGTACCAACTATTGCGGTCGTCATTGTAGCCGTTTTTCTCTTGTGCCGGAAGAATGGAATGGTTCAATGCCGCAATTGAACTGATGTATAGAATATTCTTTATACCTGCTTCAGCGGCTGCTTCAAATAGGTTTCTAGTACCGGTGACGTTGTTTTCATACACTTCCTTTTGCGGGCTTTTCGACCACATTTCGAAAGTGGCACCTACCGCATAAAGATGAGTGACGCCTTCAAACGCTTTCACTAATGAGGCTTTATCCATTAAATCCGCATGCTGCACTTCGCAGCCCAGTTGATTTAATGCTTCTGCTTTTTTTAGGTTTCTCAGCGTAGCCCGAACGGTATGCCCTTTCGAAAGTAGAAGACGGGTTAAGTTATATCCTAAATGACCGTTGGCTCCCGTAACGAGAGAAAGTTCGTTGTTCATGAATTACTGTCTGGAAAAGTTAGAAATGAAATAAGCTGTTCTTCAACCATAGCCACCTAAAGCGAAAAAATAGATCAATTGTTTAGGTCGAAAAACTGTTTTCCAACTGGCTGCAAAACTATGCATTTTAACCAAGGCCTCATGCTTTCTGTACTATAAAGCGCTTCTAGTCTCAATATTTTTATCGAGTTTTGCACAATGCTTTCAGGTTGATGGCATGCATTAAGTCAATTGCTTGAAAGATCTTCTACTTCTTACGCCTCCATTTACCCAGCTGAATACGCCTTATCCGGCAACGGCTTACCTCAAGGGTTTTCTAAACACCAAGTCGATTTCTTCTTTTCAAATGGACTTAGGAATTGAAGTGATTTTGGAGTTATTCTCAGAAGAAAGCCTTCAATATTTATTCTCTTTTGCGGAAGAGAACGACCGAATCAATACTGAAAACTCGGAACGAATTTACGCTTTACGTGAAGAGTACCTGAATACAATAGAAGGTGTAATATCCTTTCTGCAAGGGAAGAATCAAACTTTTGCTCGTCAGATTTGCTCTGAATCCTTTTTGCCAGAAGCGGCTAGGTTCGAGCAAGTAGACGATCTGGATTGGGCCTTTGGCGCCATGGGGATGCAGGACCGCGCCAAGCATTTAGCAACCTTGTACCTCGAAGATTTATCTGACTTCATTATCGAATGTATTGATGAAAATTTTGGGTTCAGTCGATATGCGGAAAGGCTGGGGCAAAGCGCGAATGCCTTTGATGAACTTTATGCGCAATTGCAGGCTCCGCTCACTTATATCGATGAAATCACGATCAGAATTCTCGAAGAAAGACTGAAGAAACATCAACCTAAATTGGTTTGTATATCTGTTCCTTTTCCTGGTAACCTGTACAGTGCTTTCCGCTGTGCGCAGTTCATCAAAGCCAATTATTCAGGCATTAAAGTGTCGATGGGTGGTGGTTTTCCCAATACCGAATTAAGAACGGTGAAGGATGTGCGCGTTTTTGACTTCTTCGATTACATTACGCTAGACGATGGCGAACTACCAATTTTACTTTTGGCATCGAATGTATTAAATCCGAAGCCTGAAAATCCTGATTTAAATATCTTTAAAAGAACTTTTCTGAAGGAAAATGGAGAAGTAGTTTATGTTAACAACTCACTTCAAAATGATTTTCCGCAGAGTCAATTGGGTACGCCAGATTATTCAGACCTTTTGCTCGATCAGTACATTTCGGTAATTGAAATTGCCAACCCAATGCACAGCTTGTGGAGCGATGGTAGATGGAATAAGCTCACCATGGCGCATGGTTGCTATTGGGGGAAATGCACTTTCTGCGATATCTCCCTCGATTATATAAAGCGTTATGAACCACTTACCGCTAAGCTTTTGGTGAACAGGGTAGAAGAATTGATAGCGCAAACAGGAGAGAGGGGATTTCATTTTGTAGATGAAGCAGCACCACCTGCGCTAATGCGCGAAATGGCCATTGAAATCATAAGACGTAAGCTTACCATTACTTGGTGGACGAACATCCGCTTCGAAAAGAGCTTTACAGCCGATCTTTGCGCTTTGCTCAAAGCTTCGGGGTGCATTGCTGTTTCTGGTGGTTTAGAAGTCGCTTCCGACCGACTTTTAGCGCTGATTGATAAAGGGGTTACGGTGGAACAAGTAGCGGCCGTTACCCGAAATTTCACAGAATCAGGCATTATGGTGCATTCCTATTTAATGTATGGTTACCCAAGTCAAACTGTGCAAGAAACCATCGATAGTCTTGAAATGGTGCGTCAGATGTTTGAATTAGGGATTATTCAGTCGGGTTTTTGGCATCAGTTTGCGCTGACTGCCCATAGTCCTGTTGGGCTTAATCCTTCGGAGTATGGAATTACACCCAACTATAAATCGATTTCTTTTGCGAATAATGATGTGATGTTCGTGGATAAAACAGGAATAGACCATGAGCAATTTAGCTTTGGCTTAAAGAAGTCGCTGTTTAACTTTATGCATGGCATTGGTTTCGATATGCCGCTACAAGAGTGGTTTGAATTTAAAATTCCAAAAACGAAAATCAAACGGGACTTCATCATCAATAGTTTGGAAAACGAACCCATGATAGTGACCCGTCCAACAGCCAAAATTGTATGGTTAGGCGGAACGCCTTTGGTTTCTTTTCAGGCCAAAACGAAAAAAGGAGTAACTCGAGAAAGGGCACAACTGACTTTTTACACCAAACGCGAAAGTTTCGATATCACCACAGAGGGTGAAAAGGCAGAATGGCTTATTCACATCCTAGAGCAGCTGAAAATTGGGGTAGAACCTCTGCTTACTTACGCTCAAATCAAAGCCGATTACGAAACTCATTTCGAAGATTTTGAACTCTTTTGGATTTCAAAACCTATCAACACGTTAAGAGAACAGGGTTTGTTAATGTTGTAGTTTTAACTCATAAAGGCATGAAATCCTGCAGGGATGCAAATTCGTAATAGCCTATTTTCTTAGGGAACTAAGGCATAAAAACGGATTAATTCCTGAAGGCAGTCTCATGTACAGCCTCCAGGAAATTAATTTAATGATTGAAACTGAGTTATCAATAACTAAGAATTAGGCACAAACAAATCTAGCTTTACCCAATTATTATTATTGTAATTATCCATAATATAGACATCGTTGTTTGACAACAATGCAATAGCCCCAGTTTGAATATTACCTGCTATTGATGTTATGTTGTTTGGAGTACTTTGTTTGTCATACCAAGTTGGGTTGGCGTAATTCTGTAAGTAAGAAAATTGAATTTTATTAAAAACAAGACAGCCGTTACTATTATCCCCCGCCATTCCTTGAATGCTGTAAGGACAATTATTTTTAATCACCGTCCATTCTGGAGCATCGTAGTTATTTAAATAAGCCACTTGGTCGCCATTGTAGATAACAGGGCCATTTGCGTTATTTCCTGCAATACCCTCAATGTCGAATGGCGCTTCTTTAGAAATAGTAACCCACTCTGGTGAGCTATAATTATTCAAATAAGCTACTGTTCGGCCATTATACACTATGGCTCCATGAGCGTTATCTCCAGCTATACCCTGAATGGTAAATGGTGCTTCTTTTGAAATTGTTAGCCATTTTGGCTTACTAAAGTCATCGAGGTAGGCTACACTCTTGTCACTATAAATAAGTGGGCCATTTTGTGTGTTTCCAGCTATTCCTTGTACATTTTTAAACGGGGCTGTTGGTAAATCCTTAATGTAACCTGTGCTGAAATTGTCAACATACTTAATGTCATTCTGATTTGTGAGACAAACAAAGCCGCCACTGACATTTCCTGAGATTTTATTGATTGTAACTTTCATTTTTTTTGATTTTAGTTTATACTTAATTGAATTAATACTCTTGATTATTAATAGTGCGTGATCGATCTAGTGTACTATACTTCAAAAGTGGGTTAATATCTGTATCATTTAATCCTACAAAAGAGGTATAGTGTGTCTACCTATTTTGTGTTGATTAAATTATTTTCTATATCATATATTGTTATACAATGAGTATGTAATAAATCAAATTGTAAAATACTCATGCATTTAATTTGTATAATAAATAATGTAATTATTAATCTAATATCAAGAAATCACATTCCCTTGAAGTGTGAAAGACCTAAAGGACTTAATATTTTTATGCGCCCTGCTTTGAAAAAGTGAGAAGGCTTTACTTTGGCTAGTTGTATAGAGTTAGTTCTTTCGCTGTGTTCAGGATAAGGAGAGTTTGAATAGCTTGCTTCTCAGTCACCCCTGTAGGCCCCGAGAAGTTCGGGGTTTTTCAGTAACACAGTGGGCATTGATTTGTGTAACATATTCTTTTAACCGCAAAGAGCACGGAGCAACGCAAAGAAGTGGTTTTATAGCCCAAGGTTTAAACCGTGGGTTAGTTGTGTAAATTTATTTGTACAATAGTTTTAACCATTTTGGCTGACAGAGTCCTTGATTAATAGGTTGTCACAGGTCCTGCCAAAGGACAGATAAATCGGAGATCCTGCGAATGAGGTTAGTTAGCTCCTCTACAGAATCCGCGATAAAAAAACAATCTGTCGATATCGGAAGGATTATCGGGGGCCATTTTAACAAACCAGTCTTCAGTTAGAAGCATCTTTTCTCCTACAAACTCAGGTACTTCACTTCTATAATCGATAGTTAAAGTGTCTCCGCTCTGTGCCCAGGTACCATTATAGAATGATGTAATACCGAAAAAACCTGTATGTCGATATTCGAATTTACCTGATTCACGAAACAAGATAATTCCAGTGTTCATAGTGCCTTCATAACAACCACGGTACTTGACTTTACTCTGAAAGAATTCGGCATTCAGAAAAACTGGATTAACAGCAACTAAGGAAAGCGTGAAGAAATATATAATGCTTGGTAACATCAGGTCACGATCAAGCGCTTTTCTGTTCCTGAATGCTGTAATAGAAGTTGAAATAAACTTGATCAATATAAGTACCAAAAGTATTAGGCCCGTTAACAAAAGAATGGGGGATGCTAATTCATGAATCTGCTGTAAATAATAAGTATTGAAGATTAATACTAACAGTAGTATACAAATGAACAATGAGCTTCGTATGCGTTTTTTATGATTCATAGAGCAGTATTCTTCATTATTTCAGTTTATGTTTTGTTTGATGGTAATTTAAATAATCGGTTTTTGGAGCTTCCTTATTTGGCTGTCTAAATATTAAATCAGTTTTAATGTTTTGCTTTTCCAAATTGGCTTTGTCTCGGAAAATAACCTTGTAATCATCGCTTATCGATATGTAGCCTTTATCAAAAAGCCCATCATGAAGACTACAAAGTAAAATTGAATTTTCTGGATTCACCTTTTCTGCATCGTTTGATTCAGACCAAGGTTTAATGTGGCTGGCAATTAGTAAGTCCGGTGAAGTGATTGAGCATAGAGCGCATTGACTCTGATAATTATTAAGCAACCTCTTTTTTAATTTAGACTGGCCGACTCGTACCTTTATATTCCTGAGAATATCTTTACCTGAGTTATTATAATTATATTTTATTTCGGTTTTGTTTTCAGTATGATATTCAACTAAATCTGCTAGTTGAGCTCCTTCAATCTGAGTATAAAGACTTTTAAAATCTAAACTTGAAAACTGTCCTTTGTCGTTATTACTGAAGCCAAAAAAGTAAATGATTTTCCAAGAACTCCAACCGTCATTTGTTACTAATTCAGACTTCTCTTTTTCTATTTTCCTATGGCTCTTTCCTTCAACCAAAAACTTGAATAAAACTTCCGCTCTGATTTTTGGCTCAGTCTCTAAAACATCCTTTATCGCTCTTTGGTTTAACTTATCCAATACTGTTTGTTTTTAATGGAAAACACTCTACTATACCAGAAAATTGCCCAAAACTTTGATAATAACCTACTCAAATAGTAGGATAGAGAAAACCGGCTTAAGCATAAAACCCTAAAATCCCCAACATCCTTTTAAACTCACTTTGATAATCGGCTTTGAGTTTAATTTTTTCGCCAGAAACTGGGTGTTCAAACTCTATTTCAATAGCATGAAGCAGCATTTCGGTTAATCCCCATTTTTCTAGGAAAAGCTTGTTTTGCTTGTTGCAGCCGTGAGGGCGGTCGCCAATAATTGGGTGAAGGATGTGCGCAAAATGCTTTCTGATTTGGTGCATTCGGCCTGTTTCTGGATATACCTCTACCAAAGAATAACGTGAGGTGGCATGCTTTCCAAAAGGTACTGGTATCTCCGTGTGCTCTAGGGTTTTGTAGCGCGTAATGGCCTCTTGCGTTTTGCCTTTATCGTTGGTCAGTGGGTAATCAATAAGCCCTTCATCTTCGGTATAACCCCGAACAATGGCGTAGTATGTTTTGTGAACCGTTCTGTTTTCAAACTGAGATTGTAAGTGGGAGAGGCTCTCAAGGTTCAGCCCAAATAGAAGAATACCTGACGTTTTTCTATCGAGTCTATGAGCAGGAGAAACCTTTTGTCCAATCTGGTTTCGAAGCTCCTGCACAGCATAAATGTTGGTATTGGTAGCAATGGGTGACCGATGTACCAGTAAACCATTAGGCTTATTAATGGCCACCATCACTTCATCTTGATAAAGGATTTCAAGTGGTATTGAATAACGAGGGTCTTGAGTAATTTCTTCCATACAGAAGCTTGAATTAGATAGTAAATTGGTTTCAAGCTGAATTACGGAAAGGTATTCTAAAGCCTATTTAAATTCAAATTTTGAGTCTTTCAATTTTGTCAGCAGGTTCAGTCCCTTCTTTTTTTGTGAAGGTGTATAGCCAAAGTATTCTGGAAAACTTAAAATTTGGAAAGAGAAAAATGAGCATTACAGCTGTAATTATTGCCATTATAGCATCTACTGATAAATCTAAATTTAGCACTCTTATAGCTACAAAAGCCGCGATCGCTTCGGCCATAGTAATTCCATAACTCATAAACATAGCGCCATAAAAATAACCTGGCTCACGTTCAAACTTGTAGTTACAGTGAGGACAGTTGTCGTGCATTACTGGCCCCTTTAGCTTCAAAATGTTTCCGTTGGATGCAAATATTTTACCCGTTTCACATTTCGGACATTTGCCTTTACGTAATGAGTTGAATCTCCTCATAGGTTCATCTGTTATACCACAAAGGTATTATTAACCATTCAAATTGCCTGTTACAAAGCACGCTATTGATAGGACAATCAAGACATTTTTGACTAATTGCACTATGGAAAACATACCAGTACTACACCTCGATCAGTTTTTGCTCAGTAAGGGTAACGGGGTTTATGTAAATGACTTGAGGCAACACCTGCATGATCATCATAATATGATTTCCCTTCCACACAAACACGATTTTTATTTGAATGTATTATTTACAAAAGGGTCGGGAATACATGAAATTGACTTTAATAGTTATAGCGTGGGGCCAGGTAGCTTTTTCGTATTAACGCCAGGCCAAATGCACCATTGGAAACTTTCCGATGATGTTCAAGGATACGTTTTTTCCCATTCAAAGGAATTTTATTTGCTTAGGGATAACCAATTTGAGTTGGACAGATTTCCCTTTTTCTATTCAAATCAGAATACACCTGAAGTTAAGTTAGAAGCCGAAACACTCACCTATTTGGTCAAAATTTGCCAAAGTATGTTAGAAGAGTATCATGATGAGAAAGACCACAAATCGTTGAGGATTCATGCATTGATTACATTAGTTTATGTGGCTTTAACACGTGCTTATAGTCCTTCTAGCAATAAGGTAGAAGGGATTTCTAGATATGGCAGCACAATCAAGACTTTTGAACAATTGGTTGAAGCTCAGTTTCATTATCGTAAGTCACCAGCAGAATATGCTGAATTACTCAATGTTTCTTTGAAACACTTGAACCGGATTTGCAACCAAGTTTTAGGTGTTTCAGTAAGTAATGTGATCACTGGTCGCGTATTGCTAGAGTCGAAACGCTTATTGATGAGTAAGGATTTGAGCATAGCAGAGATCGCAAATGAACTCGGTTATACCGACTATTCTTATTTTTCTAGATTATTCAAAAAGCATACATGCCAAACTCCTCATGAATTTAGGAAAGGGTATATGGTTTAAGTTAGAGGGTGTGGTTTTGAGCTGACTTCTCAGATTTACTAAAATATAGACTAAATAAATATACTGTATCGCATTTAAGTAATATATTTATTCTGAATAATTTGAAATGATCAATTGATCTGTTTCGGTATTAACCTCAATGAACCATGACCAAAGCTTCAACAATCACCCTTTTTGTAATCTGTTTTCTGTTTTTTTCTTCATGCGCAATGATGGCCCAAAATACCATTAGCGATACCAGTTTAAATTGGCCTAGTGATATAAAAGGGTCTACACATGAATTGGCCATGAATGGCGACTATATCTACATTACCGGACAGAATATGGACCGTGTTGCAAAGATGGGATATGATGGTAAAATTGAATACTATAAAATGCCAGATGGCAGTGGTCCCCATGGAATTCTCTTTGATAAGCATGACCAACTTTGGGTTTCTTTGGAATTCAAAGGAGTGGTGGTAAGGCTAAATGAGAAGGGGGAGATTGTTGAAGAAATTGATTGTCATATTTCTGGAAAGGGAATTTCTACACCAATAAACACAAGCCCACATGGAATTGGCTTAGATGCAGATGGTGAAACGATTTGGTTTACAGGAAAACGAACTAGCACTGTAGGCAAAATTAACCCTGATCGTTCGGTAGAGCATTTTGAATTGCCTGCATTAGGAGCAGTTCCAATATATCTTCATGCTGGCCTTGACGGAAATGTATGGGGAACGGAGTTATTATCAAGTAAGATATTGCAAGTTAATCCCAAAGGCGAAGTTGTGGAGTTCATTATTCCAACAAGCAACAGTAGGCCAATTGCCATTAAACCCGACCCTGTGGGTGATTATATGTGGTTTACCGAAGAAGCGGGAAATAAGGTGGGGCGTATTGATATGAAAGGAAACATTGATGAGTTTTCAGTACCAGCCACACAAAAGAATCAAATTCTCGCAGGTTTAACTTTTGATAGCCAAGGTAATCTATGGGTACAAAGCTATGTAGATCAGAACAACCCAAATCCAGAAGGAAATGACTATATCATCAAATTTGATAAAGCTATTTTGAGAGCACCAGCTGGTGATTTGACCAATGTTGAAATTACTTATTATAAAGTGCCTACAAGTAAAACGGTAATGCACAGAATAAAAGAGGGGAAAGACGGAAACATTTACTTCACCGAATTGAAACAAGATAAATTGGGCAAAGTAACTGTTGCTACCTCTATTGAAGGTGTAAAGTAAAGTTCCCCTGAGTTAGTTAAGGTTGGTCAACGCCTGCACTCTGTAATGTAAACTCTGGACTTTCCACAATATTACTGCGGTGTCTTGCTCGATCTTGAATTTGGAAAACCACTTTAATAGTATCGGTTCTAAAAACAGGGAGAAAAAGCCCTGATTTCATATCGTATTTAATCACTCCCTCAATAGGCCCGGGGTTTTTAGATATAGCCGAGCATGGGTCGTTTTCATTTGAAAGACAGGGGATTCGACTATCAAAAGGAATTTCACCGCATAAAGTAATGCCATTTGCCGATTCAGGAATTCTTCGAAAATCTAACTCTTGAAATGTGCCGTTTTTCTTCACAAAAAAGTCGATAAAGAAATTGAAACGATCTTCATTCAACTCAATCCTTAAAGTATCGGTAGCGTTTCCATTACCGTTTAAATCAATACCATTATCCCCTTCGTTAGCCTCTCTAATGTAGTCTACACAAGTAAAAGGAGGGTCTTCAGGTCTTTCTCCAAACTTTACGATTTCTCCATTAGGGTAGGTGATAAAGTCATAATCGGCCCCAGTATCTCCTCCGTCAATACCAATGTCTCCATCGCCATCAGAAATATTGAAAGACAAACTGAGTACACCAGTCCTAATTTCAACACCTGTTGAACCTATCACTTCAACTTCCTCCTTAAATTCAACCTTATTAAAGCCAATATTAGGCTCAATGGGTAAATCTGGTGGTCGATTGCACGCCATTACAAGGCTAAAAAGCGCAATTGAAAAAATGATTTTAGAATGTTTTTGAAAACTTAACTCCATCAGCTTTTATAACTCAATACAATTATAGGCATATTTGCCCTAATGCTCTATGAAGGGCCGATTGATTAACGAATGGATTTTGTGAAAAGTTTATACGAGCGAGTTTTTTCTGTTGATGAAAGTTCATTTGAGGCGCTGGCCTTAGATGTTTTTAGATATCAACATCAAAACAACCCTGTATATCGTGATTTTGTTAACCATTTAGGAGTTGCCGTTGAATCTATAAGAAAGATGGAGCAGATTCCGTTTTTGCCCATTGAGCTTTTCAAAACCCACATTATTAAATCAGGAGACTGGGGCGCAAACCTTTGTTACGAAAGTAGTGGAACTACTGGCCAAATTACAAGCAAACATTGGGTGAAGGATGAGGATTTCTATTTGAAAATAGCAGAGCAGATTTTCACTAATGTTTATGGTGAAGTAAAGGATTATACAGTTTTGGCTTTACTTCCTTCTTATTTAGAAAGGAGCAATTCTAGCCTTGTGGCTATGACCAACCGCTTTACTCAAGTTTCAGAAGATCCATCTTCAGGCTTTTTTCTTAATAATGCAAAGCAACTTTACAATACACTGTTGCAGTGCAAGAAAGAAGAGAAGAAGACGATTCTATTGGGAGTTACTTTTGGCTTGCTCGATTTTGTTGATGAATTTCAAATAGACTTCCCAGATCTCATTGTGATGGAAACTGGAGGAATGAAAGGCAGGAGGGAAGAGCTGATAAGGGAGGAAGTGCATGAGATTTTGAAAAGAGGATTTGGAGTTAAGAATATTCATTCAGAGTATGGAATGACAGAATTATTATCACAGGGTTATTCTCAAGGAAATGGAATTTTTCGTTGCGGTTACACAATGAAAGTACTTACAAGAGATATTAACGACCCACTTACAGTGACAAATCAAGTGCGCAACGGTGGGATTAATATCATTGATTTGGCCAATGTTCATAGCTGCGCTTTTATTGAAACCAAAGATTTGGGTAAAGTATATTCAGACGGAACTTTTGAAGTACTGGGGCGAATCGATAACTCAGATGTAAGAGGTTGTAACTTGATGGTGGGTTGAAATAATATCTATCTCAACCCGTTTTGATTGAAAGTTGAGGTTTTTCTATTGAAAGCCTTGAAAATTTATAAATTTGTTTTTCAAAATAGTGTGATGAAAAGATTCAAGTTATTAGCCCTTCTGTTGGCCGTCTTTATTTTAGGAATTTCCTCTTGTGCTCAACGTCCATGCCCTGCTTATACCAAAGCTGATATGGAGTACAAAAAAGACGTCAAAAAAGGACGTTTCTGATCGTTAGACCAGATATTTATTCACATCCTCTTTTGTTATACTCTCTCCCGACATAATTACCAATCGCTCGGTTACATTTCGTAATTCTCTAATGTTTCCTGACCAGTCGTATTTTTGAAGTTCTTCAATCGCCTTGTCATCAATCGCTTTCTTTTTGTTGCCATATTCATTGGCAATGTCTTGCAGAAATTTATCTACCAATAAGGGAATATCTTCCTTTCTGTCTTTCAAGGCAGGTACTTGAATCAAAATTACTCCAAGTCTGTGGTATAAATCTTCTCGAAAGCGGTTTTCTGCAATTTCCTTTTTTAAGTCTTTATTGGTGGCAGCCAATACACGAACATTCACGTTGATGTCTTTGTCGCCACCCACACGGTTGATCTTGTGTTCTTGCAAGGCACGCAATACTTTGGCTTGTGCCGAAAGGCTCATATCCCCAATTTCATCCAAGAAAAGTGTTCCGTCATTGGCCTGTTCAAATTTACCAATGCGCTGTTTGATGGCAGAAGTAAATGACCCTTTTTCGTGGCCAAATAATTCACTTTCAATAAGTTCAGAAGGAATGGCAGCGCAGTTAACTTCCACAAAAGGTGCTTTTGCACGGTTACTTCTTTCATGAACTCCATGAGCAACCAATTCTTTACCTGTTCCATTTGGACCAGTAATCAAAACGCGGGCATCGGTAGGGCCTACCTTGTCCATCATTTCAATAATGTCTTTCAGAGCGGCAGACTCACCCACCATTTCATACTTTTTAGAAAGTCGCTTTTTGAGGGTTTTGGTTTCCGTTACCAAAGATGATTTCTCTAACGCATTTTTCACCGTAAGCAAAAGTCGGTTCAAATCTGGCGGCTTTGGTACAAAGTCAAATGCACCCATTTTGGTAGCGTCCACGGCCGTTTCAATAGTGCCATGTGCCGAAATCATAATGAATTGAGTGTCGATACCTGCCATTTGAACACGCTCCAAAAGCTCAATTCCGTCCATTTTTGGCATTTTAACATCGCAAAGCGCAATGTCGTATTTGTCGGCAATCAGCTTTTCTAAACCCTCTTGGCCGTCTTTGGCTTCATCAATGGTGTATTTTTCGTATTCAAGAATTTCGCGCAGTGTGCTGCGGATACTTTGTTCGTCATCGATGATTAGAATCTTTGCCATTTTCTGATGGATTAGTGTTTTGGAAAAATAGTCATTGGACTTCCTTTGTGCCAACAATAAGCGAAATTAATGTTTCTGCTTAGAACTCAAATGGAATTATACGCGGATTGCTGATATAAACTCAAAGAAGAAAAAAGATACAAGCCGATAAGCCGGGTTCTGTTCCTCAACTAGGTCAAGGCCCTTATCATTTATCTAGCCCCGTCATTACTGGCGGGGTCAATCTGCCTACCCTCCTGCATTGGGCGGGAACCCTCAAAAGCAGGTATATGTGACATTTCACCGCATAGAGTTTACCTGGTTTCACTACAGCATTACCTGTACATACTTTCTGTTGCACTTGTCCTCTCCGCCTTCGCTAAAGCTATGACGGATGACGGCCGTTAGCCGCTATGCTTCCCTATGGTGCCCGGACTTTCCTCTCCGATTTTGATTACTCTAGTCGCAGCGATAAGGTGGCTTGTATCAGCTGCAAAGTTAGGGAAGTATTATGAATTGGCTCTTTATTGATTGATAAACAATTCGCTTAGATCCATGGTGTATGCTTCTGCATCGCCTACCACAACAAAGGCTTGAGTGCCACAGTTTTGGGGCTTAAGTTCTATGGTTTTGTTCACCCCTTCGCTACTTATTCTGAATTTTCCACCAGTCATTTGACCAACTCCAATTTTAAAACAATTGGAATTGTAGGTGATCTGTGTGAAAGAGGCACTCTCGAAACTGATGTTGTCTCGATTAATTCCTGACTTCGTGAATTCAGTAACGAAGTAAAACTCTGTTTCTGCTTGGTTTGTAAAGTCCCATAGGGTGTTTCTATCGGAATTGTATGTGTAAGTGCTAAGGTCATCAAAGGTTAAAGTACCATTATTAACTGTTGATTGAATTTCAGCATATTGTCTGTGCGTACCTCTATTGTTTGTTATTGTTCTATCGCCAGTTACCAATACACTTTCGTATTGATAGTTTTCTAAGGTGATTTCCACCCTTCCAAAAACATTTTCTTTTCGTTCGAAGAGGTTGGCGGTTACTTTTCCGGCCCTGAACCTGCCCATTTCATCTCTACAGCCCGCACCAAAGTCGATCACTACTTGCATATTATTGTTGGTGGTAGTTTTTACTGCGCAACGGGTTCGGAACTCATAAGGGTTGTTTAATTCATGGGTTTGGGTTCCTGCGGCCACACCACGTATGAGTGTAAAGTTGAAAAGCTGTGAGAGTACAATTTTCTCAATGTCATCGTCAATAAACTCGGCAATTATTTCTGTGGCTACTTCTGAATCATATTTTGGAGAAGGGAGTTCTTCCGGGGCTTGGCGACATGATATGCAGGCCATAGAGAGTAAAAGCAAACCGTATTTCAGAGGTTTCATGATGGTTTATTAAGGCTGATGGTTAAATAACTCATAAGCGACATAATATATTACGTTACGCTGAAATTATTTAAATTAATCAGTTATTTATGTTTTCTACAGTAGAATCCTGCTGTTGCTCAACTTAATAAGCAAACCAATGCATCTTCGACTTCTTCGAATTAAACTCGAATGCCGGGGCAGGAATATGAATGCCATCTAAGATAAAGAGCAGCGTTTTGAGCCACTTTTTATCAGTTTCAATGTAAGAAAGGTCGAAATCTACGCCCAAGTAAAGCTGACGGTAACTGTCAAAACCAGCTTGATCGTTTTGTACAATTCTGGCGCGAATCATGTCTTCCGCCCCAAAACCAACGCCCAAGTTCAGCCATTTTGGAAAATTGGATTGCTTTGCGAAAGCATGAATATCTATACTGAACCAATAGGTTTGGCCATTGTAATCCTTAAAGAGTTCTTCTGCCAGCCCATTGCCTAAGAGGTGTCGGCTTTGTTGCGCTAAGGCCGTTCGGTGAAAGGAGAACTTGGGTTTTATGCGTTGCTCATTCCAAAGTAAATCTTGCCCAAGGAAGAAGGCAGAACCAGCCGTGTTGGCGATCATGTCACCATAAGAAAAACCGAAATCAGGTGAAAACCCGTCCAGTATTTCGATGGGGAGAAGTAAACCAGTTCCAGCCACACTCGCCCAAAAAACAGCTTTTTTCTCTTCAACACCAGCCCATTGCAGAAGGCCATCTCCAATGCGCGAAAACTGATAGGTGGAATAGAAGTGCCCAAATTTATCTACTTGATGCCATTCTGCATTGTCATTGAAAAACTTGAACCTTTCCAAGCCTTGTTCTTTATACCAAAGCTGACTGAGCCCGATTAATGTAGCTCCGTAAGTAACGCCACTAACGGTCAGTATGGTGTTTAGCCGTCTATTTGGGATGCTATCATTTTGGAATGCATGTACTTTTGCCGTGAGCAGAAATGAAAGTAGTAATAGGGCAGTCAAGCGCATGGGCAAAGGTAAAACGATTAAGGGGGCTTTTCGAGTGATTTTGAGAATTTAGACCCTTCCTGCGTCAGGGAAGGAAAACAGTCGTCTTTAGGCATTCGAAGCTAAGAATTTAAAGTACCCTCACTTGTAATTCTATGTACAATGTTTTTCATCCTGAGGAACGAAGGATCTAATTCTTGACACCCTTCTTTTTGGAAATGAAAAGCACTTTCAACAAGCCTAAGTTTACTACGATAATGAGTAACAAAGCAGGTAATCCACCTAAATTGGAGAGCATTTTTATACCGTCAATTCCTGCCATACTGACCATAACAAAGGCCACAGCACCAATGGTTAAACCCCAAATGATTTTAATAAAAATGGGTGGTGAAGGGGCTTCTGGTGAAATGCCTGTTGAACTAATGCCGCCCATGGCTTCGGTATTCGAGTCTGCTGCCGTGACGTAGGAAAGAAAAGCGGTAAATAGAAAAACCACGGCCACAATATTACTCCATGGCAATTCTTCAAATACCCGATAAATAATAGATTCTGGTCCTGCTGCTTCTAATAATTTACCCAAACCAATGCCTTGGTTGATTTGCATATCAATGGCTGTTCCGCTAAAAATGGACATCCAAATTACGCCAAACAGGCTGGGTAAAATCCAGTTGACGATCATGAACTGTTTTACGGTATAGCCATAACTCAATCGCCCAAGAAAAAGGGCAGTGATGGGTGCCCAAGCCAACCAGTTAGCCCAGTTAAACGATGTCCAACTTTTTGGCCATGGGTCATCAGGATGATGCATAGAAATAAGACTGAACTCTGGCAGGTTCTGAAAGTACAGCCCTAGTGACTTAATACTCTGAATTAAAATACTTCCCGTAGGGCCAAATACAAAAATGAAAATGGCCAAAATAATGAAGATTCGAACATTAATATCTGACAAAATTCTAATTCCTTTCATTAAGCCTGTAATGGCAGAAATGACAAAAGCCGCCACAATGGTTATAGTTATGAAGATTAAGATGAAATCGGATTCCAGACCAAAAATGCTTTTTAAACCACCTGAGAGTGTAAGGATTCCAGCCCCAAGCGATGCGGCCATACCTGCCACTAAAGCATATAAGCAAATTCCATCAATACCAATGCCTAACCATTTGTGTTTGCCAGATTTGATAAAAGGGTAGAGGGTAGATTTTAAACTAAAAGATCGCTTTTCATTGTAGAAAGCCAAAGCAAACATGACTGCCGGAATGGTGTAAATGGCGTATGGCGTAAAAGTCCAATGTAAATACATTACCGAAAGTGCATATTCTCCAGCGGCAGGAGTGTTGGCTTCAACACCACTAAAACTGGGAGGCGACATTACATGGAAAATGGGTTCGGCTGTTCCCCAAAATATAATGCCGGTGGCAATGGTAGTACAGATTACGATTGAGAACCATCGCCATTTGGTAAGCAGAGGTTTGGCGCCTTCTCCTCCAATTCTTCTTTTGGAAACAGGATGAAGAAATATAATCAAGCAACTCAGTAGCATCATTAGTGTGCCTGCGCTAAAGAGCCACCCGAATCTATCTAGAATGAAATCGTTTATGTGGGTGGTAATCTTTAAGAAATCATTAACATCCACCAAACTATAGACAAGAGCCACCAAAAGTAGAATAAAAGGTGGCCAGAACACTTGGTGTCGAAAACTTTTGAAGATGGATTTTAGGTGATTTTTGGAGCCGATAGTATTAGTTGTTTTGATTTCAAGTTAAGAATTCTACTTTTCAAAGTATTCAAAAGCATCTATAATGTCTAGGTAAGCACCATCAAAACCTGCGTTTAAAATCTTTTTAAGGTATGAGTTTTCGTTGCCATAAATAATAGACTTCCAATCGTTATTCCAGTACTTTACTTTATAATTCCCTTCCCAATTAGAGTTTTCGTCAGCCATCCATTCTGGTGAAGTACTGTGCCAGTCTTCTTGCCAATAATAACGGTAGTCTTCTGCCTCGCCAATAGACAAATATGAAATAACTAACCTACTTCCTCCATTGGCTTTTACTTTAAGTCGGCTCACATCACTAGTATTGAAAGCTGAATCGTTAAAAAAGAAATCTATAATGATAAGGTCATAATTGGTTGCGGCTACCGCATTTATGAATGATTCTTTGGAGTCGAATTTTTCAGGGTTGATAATGTAAAGAAAATTCTTTGCCTTCGATATATGGTCGATGTTTGTGTTGTTTTCAGCATAAACAGGTGCAGGATAACTCGGAATACTGTTGAGCATACGTTCCCGTGAAGAGAAAGAAACAAACTGATTTGAATGATTTTTAACGTATGAGTTACTCATTTTTGAACGAGTAGAACAGTAGTCAGTCACCAAAATAGTATTACCCGCTTTTTGTGAGATATTCAATAGATCAATCAAGCGATTCGTCTCACTTTTGGGTGTTGCTTTATTGTCTCTGTTATAACCATAAAACAGACTTTCTTGTCCATTGGCATCTATGGCATTTAAGTAGGGGGTATGGATAACACCGTTTTCTTCACTGATCAATTCAATTCCATTTTGCGGAATTATCAAAAAATCAGGATCAACAGCTTTAGCATACTCGCTAATTTCTATGACGAAATCTCTCATTTCTTGCCTGTAATTCAGAGACTCATCTATTCCATCATCTTTATTATCCGTATTGCAAGAAGGAATGGGGGTACCAATCATTAAAATTAGGAGTATATAAACAGGCTTTATAATCACTGATTTAAGTTTGGGTTACGGTTTACTAACGAACAATAGCTGAAAGTACATATCGAATTAAGTGTAAACTTAATTTCTCAATCGCTTCCTTTCCATATTGTCAATGGACTTTAACCTTCTATTTCAATTCTCTATCTTCTTACTTTTCACACCTTCAAAAGTTAGTTTTACGGGCTTGATAAAACCATTTTCATCAAACTCCATCTTGTCTAAACTCGTTTGTCTGTGATGTGGGTTGTTAACACCTAACGGCCTACGATGATACACAATATAGTAATCGTCAGAATTAGGACTGATAAGCACTGAATGGTGTCCAGCTCCAGTAGCAACCGTAGAGTCTTGTTGTAGTATTTTGCCTATTCGTTCAAAAGGGCCAGTAGGAGTATCTCCAATTGCATAGGCTACACTATAGTTTGGTCCGCCCCAGCCACCTTCTGACCACATGAAATAATACTTCCCATTTCGCTTGAATACAAAAGGCCCTTCTACATAGTTTTCAGGAGTAATTTCTTTATAAACCTCACCATCGTCAAAAGGCTCAATGCTCAATAAATCATCACTGAGTTTCACGATATTACAATGTCTCCATCCACCATAGTACATGTAGATTTGGCCATCATCATCTTTAAAAGCAAATTGGTCGATGGGCTGCGCTCCGTTATGAAATTCATTGATCAATGGCTTGCCCAATGCATCTTTAAAAGGGCCTGCTGGTGTTGAAGCTACAGCTACCCCAATTCCTCCCGGTTCATCATTACTTTGAATGTCGTTAGCAGAGAAAAAAAGATAGTATTGATCATTTGCTTCAATAATTGAAGGTGCCCAAAGAGAGTATGATGCCCATTTTACATCTTTCACATCTAGTACATGAGAGTGTTTAGTCCAGTTGGTAAGGTCTTTTGATGAAAACGCATTAAAAAAGGTTTGCATTAAGTACTGATTGTTAATGGCATTTTTACGCACTGCCAATTGTTCAGGGCTAAATACAGAAGAAGTATCGGGCTGCTCAAAATGATCTGAATAAGTAGGGTAAATCCAGTATTCATCTCCAAATATGATAGCCTCAGGGTCGGCATACCAACCGGGAAACAGAGGGTTGCCAGAAAATGCGACTTCGCTGACTTCTTTCTTAGCGTTGCAAGAAAGGAGAACTGTAAAAATGAGGAAGGAAAACAATGGCTTTTTCATTGAACTAGGTTGATTTAATCTTCAATATAAAAGGAATTTTGCTAGACCTTAAACTCTGAATCATTTAAGTCTGGTAAACAAAGCCATTTGAATATTTCTGCTGCTGTTCAAGTCTCTTCCATTATTCAAAGTGTATTTACCGCTAGTGTATTTGGCAGGAAGGCTATGATTTTAATGAGTAAATTATTGCTTTAAAACCTTCAGCCATGAAAAAGAACTTATTCTGTAGTACACTTATTTGTTTAGGCTTATTGCTCTCAATGGGCTTGTTTGCTCAAAAAACCAATTTCACAATTGCGGACGCCATCAACGTAAAGTCACTTGGTAGTCAAGCCCTTTCGCCAAATGGTCAATTTTTGGCGGGTACAATTTCTGATGGTCGAAGCAGGTTCGGCACCGACCATTTTAGATTTCGCGACCCTAGCTATTTAAGAACTAGCGCTGGCGAATTGGTGATTATTGATACCAATACTGGTGTTGAAACTCGGCCGTTTACCAGTCCTGTGATGATAACAGGTTTGCAATGGACTAAGGATGCTGAGAAACTGGTTTTCTTTCAACAGAAAGGAGATAAGATGACCATTGCTTACTTTGATATGAAGAGTAAAAAAGTAAGAGAAGTAAAAATGAACGACAGCAGGTCGCTGACCACCAGTAACGGAATGGAACTGCTGCCAAATGGAGATGAAGTAATAGTTGGTGTGAGAAAAGAAGGCTGGATGGAAAAGGCCATGGCTGAATACAAAGAGGCCACGGAAGGTCCGATTGTGGTGTATGATGGTAATGCGCCTTTCTTAAAATGGGATAAAATCAATGTAACTAATGGGCTTACTGAAATTGTAAAAGTGAACTTAAAGTCAGGTAAGGTTGAAAATCTGTTACCAGAATCTGACTATGGCGGATTAAGGGTAGACACTGAAGGTCAGTACTTATCGTATACCGAGAGTTTTCCAATAAAAACTACTTATGACAGAAGTGAAGGCGGAACGGAATACCAAGCAGGATTTAAAGCATTATCCTCAAGTAGTGATCCAACGATATTCTATAAGCGAACAAAAAAACGTAGGTCTTTCAATTGGGACGATGACGGAAGTCAGTTTGTATGGGCAGATTCTGGCAATGTGTACCTACAAACCATTGAAGCGTTTGGGAAGAATGATCCCATTAACCTTACGAAAGGCAAAGCTTTTGAAGATAAGGAGCAGAAGAAAGCCGTAAAATTTTCTGTAATGCGATGGCATCCACAAGGCGAAAAACTTTTACTGAGTTCGAGTAAAGGTTGGTGGACAATAGACACTAATGGTGAAAATCTTAAAATGGTGTATGCCTTACCTGAAGACAAAGAAGAAAAGAAAAATGCGCCTAGTAGAAGTGTAATAAAATGGTCGGAAGACGGTAATTACCTCTATGTCAGCTATTCAGAAAAAGACAAATGGAATCGTGGAATCCAACGCTATAACATCAACAGCGGTCAGTTTGAGAACCTGATGAGCAACAGTAATCTTTACAATGGTTGGCGTTTTGCAGATGAAGGAAACACTGTGGTGTATAGCAAATCTGATGGCGATTACCCTTCTGATGTGTATGTAAATAAGCTTGATTTCAATTCAGAAAAGCAATTAACAAACCTAAATCCATGGGTAGTCAATAAAAAATGGACCAAGACTGAATTGATCACCTACCGAGATGCCGATGGCGTTGAACTTCAGGGCATTCTATACTATCCAGTAGATTACGACCCGAATAAAAAGTACCCGTTGGTATTAGAAGTATATGAAACCTTCTTCGATAACGGTTACCGTTCCAGTCTGAATTTACTGGCCAACCAAGGCTATTTCGGTTTAAGGCCTTCTGTAGACTTAGAGCAGGGTTACCCAGGAGAAGCTTGGCTAAAAGGGGTGACTTCGGCCATTAATAAATTGGTAGACGAAGGGAAAGTAGACAACGACAAAGTAGGGATTCAGGGCACTAGTTATGGTGGTTATGCAGCTTCATTGCTCATTACCCAAACCGATCGATTTGCTGCGGCAATCAATATTTCAGGTAAGGTGAATATTATAAGCTTTCTGGGCGATAGCCCTAAAATTGGCACTAGAAACTATGCTGCGGCTGAAAATGGGCAAGACAGAATTGGTGGGTCGTTTTGGGACGAACCTCTCAAGTACTTCCAAACCACCGCAGTGTATTATGCCGATAGAATTACTACGCCACATTTGTTGCTTACAGGCGAGGGAGACTGGAACGTACCGGGCACGAACACCCGTGAGCTTTACTATGCTATGCGCAGACTAGGTAAAGATGTAACTTGGGTCAACTATATGAATGGCGGACATGGCGCAGGGGGCGCCAGTAACGAAAGTGATTATCATGACCAATGGAATAGGATTTTCGCATTCTACGAAAAGCACTTCAACCCCAAAGAAGAAAAGAAGGAAAGTGATGCCATAGAAGCAGGGCAGGGGAATTAATCAAGCGTTTTCCACCACTGACTGTTAGGCTCTTTACCCATTATGACTACCTCGCCAATTTGCGGGGTAGTGGTTTTTTGACCCAAGCGCTTTGCTTCTGCTGAGCTGCGTTCAATAGGGTCTTTCCAAGTGTGTAAAGACAGTGGAAAGCCAGCCCAATGGACAGGAATCATGATATTTGATTTAGAATCTAGCGCAGCCTGAACCGCTTCTTCGGGGAACATGTGAATGGCATGCCAACGCTCGTTGTATTGGCCACATTCCACAAAAGCCCAATCAAAGGGGCCTAATTTTTCGCCTACAGTTTTAAATACATCGCTTTCACCGCTATCGCCTGTCCAGTAAATGGAATGTGTTGGCGTTTTAAAAACCCAGCCTCCCCAAAGTGATTTGGCCCTGTCGGTTAAGCCACGGCCAGAGAAGTGACGAGAAGGGGTGAAGGTCATGGAAATCCCTTCGAATTCAATATGATCCCACCAGTCAAACTCTTGGATTTGGCTCGTAGGAATACCCCAAGCTTCTAAATGACGCGCCACACCCAATGCCACAAACCATGTATCCACTTTCGATTTCAGTTTTTTAATGCTCGCCAAATCAAGGTGGTCGTAATGGTCATGCGTAAGCAGTATAGCGTCAAGCTTTGGTAGTTGGTCGATGATGGCTAAAGTATTTTCACTGAATCTTTTGGTTTTGAAAGGCGCAATAGGTGAAGTGTCTGGGCCAAGCATAGGGTCGATAAGGATGTTCTTTGAGTCTAATTGAAGTAGCACCACAGAGTGACCATACCATACAAATTTGGGTTTTTCTGGCTCACTTTTCCATGTAGAATTGTCGAAGGGTATAACTGGGATAGGCAGTTTTGGCTTGCGCGAATGACTGTCCCTAAACTGCTCCTTCATAAGCCCAATAATGGAACCAAAGCTCATGTCCATTTCGGTAAGAGTTTCATTCACGAATTTCTTTCCATCCCATTGCTTGGACTGGGTATAACGAGCCTTGTGCGCTTGCGTAATCTTACCTCCAAATTGTGGATTGAAATTGAGAAAGAGCAGAAAGGCCATAATTAAGGCAGCAAGAACAATGAGAAAGAGCATAAGGTAATGGAATGTAGTTACTGATAAACAATACTCTAAACTATAGGTTGAGGTTATTATGCAATCATTGATTTTGTAGCTAGGCCCAGCTGATATGTTAGTAAGTTTTTCTTTATTAAAAAGTAACCCCTAGATAGCAGGTATGCATAATTGTTTAATGCTGTAAACAACACAGTTAAATTGTAATCCAAGTATTTTTCACGCCCAAAGTATTCCCAGTTTTTAGAAAGATATAGTTCCAGTTTTTCTCTTAATTCAGGGGTTATTTCCTCTTTATAATGCTCACTTGTTAGTATATCTTTGATTGCATTTTTGAGTTTTTCTTCAATTGGTTTAATGTGTTGGAAGTTTTTTAATATTCTTTCAAAAGGTAGTGTTTCATAGGTGAAATTAAGAAGCCCGCTTAATTGTGTGTATAGCTCATATTTATTATCAAATTCTTTGTCAAAAATCTCGAACTCTTCATAAAGTGAAGTCAAGCTTGAAATGTTGCCCTGCTCTTTACTTAATTTGTTGAAAAATAGATAAATAGCCTTGTCATTCAGTTCTATTTCATCATTCAATGTTTTTAAATCACTTTGAATTTTTGGCAATAATGATTTCACCTCTTTTCGGCTGTACTTTTTACCGTCATAATCAAAAGTCTTAATGTTTAAGCTCTTGTCAGAAATTTGTTTGAGAACCTCAATATCATTGCGTATAGCAATTTCTTTATAAATCAAACCTACATTATAATCTGAAAATAGAGACTCAATTGGTGCTGTGCTCTGTAAAGAATCTAGGTGTATGGAATCATACCTTTTTGGGCTCTTACTATCATAGTAACCATTAAATACTTCAGGAAAGGAATTAGCATAAAAATCATTTTGAAATTGAGTTTCAAACTCGCTAATATCTATTAAAGATGTTTCAGAGGGATATTTCACCTTGCTGAATATCTTGCTAGTCATTGTCTCTTCTAACAATAAACTGTTTTTAAATATATTCATAGCAGGGATGAATTCTTCATTATTGAATTCGATTTCAGTCAGTTTGAGTTTTTCAACCCTGTCTTCTGTACTAGGGTGGGACGACCATTGATCCTCTATTACTAATTTTGATTTATTATACCTGTTCAACTCTTCCAAAGGGACTAGTGGGAGTCCATTAGTCTGAGGGATATTGCTTCGATTAGCCAAGAGCTGGACAACATAAAGGTGTTCTCTGTAAATGTTACTGGTTTTTACATTTTGTTCAACTCGCTCATCATAAAAACTAAGTACGGAGTTAAATGCATGTTCAGATAATGACATTCTCAGCAGGGCATTAGCCAAGGGTTTATATCCCGTAATATGAGCAGCAATTTCGTCAGCTTGGAACTCCATTTCTCTAGATAAACCTAAATAATTTCGGTTTACCACATCATATAGCTTTCTTAAACACCATTGAATAGCAGCAATAATTTTGACTGCTACTACAACAAAAATTGAGAAATAGCTACTAATGTTAGCCCATTTTTGGATGAGGTTATCGTAAGAATCATTATCGTAGAGTAGGTTATAAATTACATGGTTAACATTATACACATAACTTCCTAGTTTCATTGTTTTTTGTGAAAAATGTCCGAATTCGTGAGCCAATATGGCTTTCAATTCTATTTTAGATATGGTATTGATTAAGCCCAAGCCGATTTGAAGGTTTTTTCTAATGGGGAAAAACATACTCCAAAAACTGGAGTCATAGAAAACAGAAGCGTTCACATCTCCAGAGAGATAGACCTTCTTTGGGAAATCTGTTCCTACTTCTGTTACAATTTCTTCAATCATTCTAAATAGCTCGGGTTCATCTTTTCGGTTTATTTCCACCAGATGCGAGCGATCTATTGTGTGTGACTTAAAAATAAACTTTAACAAAAACATTAAGATAAATAGCCCTGAGCTAGCTACTCCAATACCTAAGGCTAGAGTTACAAGTCCGGGTAGTGCAGTTACTAGATATATACCAGCGTAAATACACAGAACGGTTAAACCCACCGTGAATGTCAGTAGAAGTGCATAAGCAATAGCAAAAAACACTATTGAAAAAATAGCTTTTTTGGCTTGAGATTTAAATTCCGAGGATGGTTGGATTTGACTTATTGACATAGATAATGTATTAGCAAGGTACGATTTGATTACGAATGAAATTTGCTAAAAAGGAGGGTGCTATCCTACTTAATCAGCAAATATTGCAGATTGAAAAATGTATATGAAAAAGTATAAAAATCATCTAAGCTCAGTATAAGCTATTTAACTCTACGCTATTGGATATTTATCAAGGAAGGCGGAAAATTCGATCAGAATTTTTTACTATGTATAAGCCCTTAATTACTTCAAATAATCAAGTGTATTTACCATTTCGAATTTAGGGCTTCTCTCAAGTAATTCTCTTAAAAACGAAGCATGAGCCGCGCCCATAAGAATGAAGACTCTGTCATCTTTAGTCATCGGGATTCGGTTAAGATTTGAGTAAATTCTCAGGTTTCTTTGGTAGAATTTAGTGGCTTCGTCTGCACCTTCAAAACCATCTTGAGTACCTACGTATAGCAGATTATCTGCATTGATGTTGATATTGAAATCCAGAACTTTTGGATGGTTGTAAAACCTCAATTTTTCTAAGAGTGTTAGGTTTTCAAAGTTTTTATCAAGCTCGGCCAACTCAGGTGAATCTTTGAACGGGTTGTTCATGTAATCTCGGTAGGTGGTGGAGTCTATTGTATTGACGATTTGCTCCCCAATCAGATAATTGTAATCCATATAACTGTCGATTCCATATAATTGAGCTAGATTATTCAATCTAGCCACATCAAAAGCGACCATGCTTCTTTCTCCATAATTGGTATTCAATTGAGATGGATCCTTTAGGTATTCCTGATACACCCGATTGATTTCTGCATCATATTGAGGATGGTTTTCTATGCAAATAATGGTGGGTTTAAACTCTGCTAACATTTTGGAAAGGGTACGAATTTCCTCCTGTATTTTACGGTCATCTTCATCAAAATCTACCTTGTTGGCATCTGAGGTATAACCAAAATGGAAGGTGGCTACATTTAGCACTTTAATTTTATCAGATGTTTCCTTGGTTGCTTCAGTTGGTGTCTGAGTAGTTTTCTTTTGGTCGCAACCCAATAGGGTGATGAAGAACAATGACAGTAATAGTGTTGTTGTTTTATGCATGAAATTTTGTGATTTGATCTTATTTGAATTTAGCGCGGAAGATGAAGAAAACTGATTTATGAATCAACGATATGGCGTATTAAAGTATAGAATAGCTAAGAAGATTGAAGATTTGTCTCGTCCCTACAGGACTTTAATAAAAGTGCAGATATGTGTCTCGAAGGGCTTCACCCTTCGTTAGGGTATTAGGTTCTTTAGGGGGCTCTTAATTAAAACCGGGTCATAGACTCTGTCGATGTTAGAAAAGTTAGAGAACCTGTAAAAGGGTTCTGTTAATATCTTAAGGTTAGCCATTCTTCTCACTTACCAAACCTTTGGTAAACTTGGCAAAGTCTTTAAACCCTTCTTTGGTGAAAACAGATTTGACTACTTCCCAGCGGTTAGTAGGTTTGGTCGACTCAGATTTTGGTGCTTTGGTTTCTGTTTTGGGCAGCGGATTGGTCTTTGAAGGGTCATAACCTACAAGGTTATTTGAGCGATCGAAACTTTGTTTTGCTTTGTCTTTATAGCCCAGTTTTTCTTCCACCAAACCTTTGTTGTTTAAAGCAATAGCATCTTCTGGATCTAATTCCACTGCCTTTTCATAATCGGCTATGGCGCCTTCTAAGTCACCCGTTCTGTCTTTAAAAAAGGCACGGCTAGAGTAACGATAAGGATTGGTAGGCTCAAGTTGGAGTGCTTTCTCAAAGTGAAATAAGGCCAATTCATTTTTGTCATTGAGGTGGAGGGCAACGGCATAATCGCCAATAAAAGAAGCATGGGTAGGGAAGAGCTCGGTCAGTTTTTCGAAGTCCGCTAAAGCTGCTTCCAGTTGGCCAATTCTAGAAAGTGCCCTGGCGCGGTTATGTAAACCTGTGGTATGGTTCGGTTCTTTTTCCAGCGCTTTATTAAAGCATTTTACGCCTTCTTCAAACTTTGCATTCTCGCAGTGTTTAACCCCTTCTTCAATCCACTTTTCAACCATTTCTCTCATTTTGTGCAAATATAATCAGTCAACCCAAGCATTCCCCAAATTGATTCCATTGTTCACCAGTTTTTCCTTTTCAGCCTACTTTTCATACTCTTTCTTAGAGATGATTGGAATATTTAGTTTTATGGTCGATGGTTGAAGTTTATTTCTAAAACCAACCAGCAGATACTTGCTTTTGTATATGCTAAAACGGAATGCGAATTGTATATTCGTGACAAATTGATTCCATGAGTTTGCATCCTGATCAGGTCTTACAATCATTAAAATCCGGTGACTTCAAACCAGTCTATTTTTTGCAGGGTGAAGAACCTTTTTACATCGATCAAATCGTAGATTATATCGAGGACAATTGTCTTCAAGAAGCTGAAAAAGGTTTTAATCAAACCATTCTGTATGGTAAGGATGTGAGTATGGCCGAAGTGCTGACCCACGCCCGAAGGTTTCCGATGATGGCCGAAAGGCAAGTGGTGATTGTAAAAGAGGCCAAGGATATTCAGGATTTGAATAAAGAAGATGGCCAAAAATTATTGATTCAATATTTAGAAAAACCTGTGCCCAGTACGGTATTGGTTTTTGGGCATAAGCATAAAAAAGTAGACGGCAGACGGCCTTTAGCCAAAGCCTTGAAAGATAAATCGGTGTTGGTAACCACTACACCATTAAGAGATTACGAGTTGCCTGCTTGGATTGATAAGTATGTGAAGTCTCAGGGCTACAGCATCAATCAAAATTCGGTACAAATGCTGGCTGAATATATTGGAACGAACCTAGAAAGGCTTTCTAATGAAATTAGCAAAGTGATTGTGAACCTTGGAGAAGGGAAAACCATCAACGAAGACCTGATTCAAAAGTACGTTGGGATTAGTAAAGAGTACAATGTTTTTGAATTGCAAAAGGCCATTTCGCAACGCGATATATTAAAGGCCAATAAGATGGTGAATTATTTTGCGGCTAATTCAAAAGCCAATCCTATTATTCCAATGGTGGCGGCTTTGTATTCTTATTACGCCAAACTGCTGATTCTTCACGGAAGTAAAGATCAGTCGGATAAAGGCTTGGCGGCTGCTATGGGCACAAATCCTTTTTTTATAAAGGAGTATAAGCTTGCTGCTCGAAATTACCCAGTAGGTAAGGTAATGCAGAATGTAAGTATTCTTCGCGAAGCAGATTTAAGGAGCAAAGGAGTAGGAGCCGGCAGTATGTCGGATGGAGATATTTTTAAGGAATTGGTGTATCGGTTGATGCATTAATAAATAGGTTGAATAAATTATTCTTGGTGGTAATTGTTCAACAGCAATATTCATAAGAGATTAGAGTTTAGATAAGGAGTGAACAAACAGAGATAAATGAAGCACAAAATTCTTTTGATCGCCACACTGTTTTGTCTTCACGGGTCATTAAACGCACAAAATACACTACATCCATCTAACCCGAATATTTATTTTTCTTCGGGACTGGAGCTTTTGGAGATGGAAAAGTATAGCGCAGCCCGTGATCAGTTTGAGCGATATTTGGCCCAAGGCGATGACGAAATTAAAAAGGCAGATGCTGAATACTATATGGCATTTTGCGCCCTCAACCTAGACAATGGCGATGGAGCACAATTAATATCACAATTTGTAAGAAACCGACCCAACCACCCTAAGGCGGCAAAAGCCTATTATAATTTAGGTGTGGTGAGTTTTAAAAATGGTGATTTTACCACTGCTGAAAGATACTTTAAACTGGTAAACGCTTCGGCTCTGAATGGAGAAGAAAGAGTGGAAACCAATTTTAAAATTGCCTATTCTCTCTATGCTTTAAGACGATACGAAGAGTCTGTTCCTTATTTCGATAAAGCCAAAGGAAGCAAAGGGCCTTACTTTGCTGATGCTAACTATTACGCGGGCTATTTGGCTTATGCTTATAAAGATTACGACAAGGCTTTAGTAGACTTGAAAAATGCAGGCACTACTGAAAAGTATAAGAATAGAGTGCCAATTATGGTAGCTAGTGCTTATTATCAGCAGAAACGTTATGGTGAATTGGTGCAATACGCTTCTCAATTCAAAACAGCAATAGCCGAAAATAGAAAGCTGGATTATCTGTATCAGATCTACCAAATGACCGCTGAGTCTTACTACAATCAGGGGCAGTATAAAGAGAGTTTAGAGTATTATGATTTGTACAGCCAGTTGGCGCAGCAAAACGTAACACAAGAGACATTGTACAGAATGGGCTTTGCTTATTATAGCACAGGTCAGGCTGAAGAATCCATTGAGCAGTTTAAGAAAGTGGCGCTCAATAGCGATACGCTTGCTCAAAATGCTTCGTATTATTTAGGAAGACTTTATGTAGAACAAGAAAACTTCCTTTTTGCCATTGCTGCTTTCGATAAGGCTGCAAGCTTAGGTTTCAATAAAGAAATTCAAGAAGAAGCTGCTTTCAATTCGGCCAAGGTTAATTTCCAAGCCAGTAAATACTCTCAGTCCATTATTGCTTTGGATAAGTTTATGAGAGATTATCCGACCAGTGATTACATTCCTGAAGCAAACAATTTATTGAGTGAAGCTTTTTTGAATACGAATGATTATTCGAGGGCAATTACTTTTATTGAAAGAATTGAAAACAAGTCTGACCGATTAAAAGAAGCCTATCAAAAAGTGACCTTCTTTAAAGGAACTGAGTTTTACAATGCTAGAAAGTATGACAACGCGGTGCAGTTGTTCGATAAGTCATTACAATATCCAATAGATAAGGATTTGGCCACTGCCACATACTTTTGGAAAGGAGAGGCATTTGCCACCGCTCGAAATTATCCACAAGCGATTGCTTCTTATAAGAAAGTGATTACGTCAGGAAGTAGAGATTCAGAATATTTAGTGAAAGCCAATTATGGTTTGGGCTATGCTTACTATAACGGTAAATCATATACAGATGCAAGGATTTACTTTAAGCGATATGTAGATGCGCTTGAAAATGCTCGCGACAAACAAAACTATAATGATGCCCTTATAAGGCTTGCCGATTGCTATTATGTCGAAAAGGAGTATAGCGCAGCCATTAATTATTACGACAGGGCTATTGGAACAAGCAACCCAAATATCGATTATGCTTACTTCCAGAAAGGAGTAGTATATGATTTTGAAGGAAAGCCATCAGAGGCCATTGCTAGCTTAGATGTGGTAATCAATCGTTTTGCTGATTCACGTTATTACGATGATGCCATTTATAAAAAAGCGCAAATTCAGTTAGAAGACCGTCAGTTCCGAAATTCTATTCAAGGTTTTAATCGAATTATTGACAGATTAAGTCAAAGCCCATTTATTCCTTATGCTTATGAAAGCCGAGCTTTGGCCTACTTTAATTTAGAAGATTATGATCAAGCAGAGCGTGACTACAAAACCATTTTAGATAATTATATCACCAGCTCGGTTTCTAATTCGGCATTGCTCGGTTTGCAGAATACTTTAAAGCTTCAGAATAAAACCATTCAGTTCGATCAGTATTTGGCACGTTATAAGAGTGCTCACCCTGAGAATCAGGCTTTGGAAAATATTGAATTTGAATCGGCCAAAAACTTATTCTTTGGACAAGAATACAGTGCTGCCATTGGTGCTTTAGAAGATTATAGAAAGAATTACCCTAACAGTGGTTTAGTGCACGAAGCCAAATACTACCAAGCGGAAAGCTACTATCGTTTGAGCGACACTGAAAAAGCTTTGGAGATGTTCTATGAGATTAATCGTGACAGCAAAATCACTGGAATGGATCGTGTATACGAACGTATTGGTGAACTGCAATTGAAAGCAGGTGACTTTAAAGAAGCAACTAATTTCTACGGTCAATTAGAAAAAGTAGCCAAAAGTAAAAGACAAGAGAACGATGCGTGGTTGGGTCTGTTAGAAGCCCATTACCGATTGAGTGAATACACTCAAATGCGAGTTTACGCTAAGAATATCATTACCAAAGGGTCTGTTACTCAAGAAGCTACTGATAAAGCACAACTTTATTTAGGTAAAGCAGCTTATGCTGAAGGCAATTTTAATGAGGCTATCGATCAATTCTTGACTACCCTGAATACGGCAAAAAATCAGTATGGAGCCGAGGCGCAGTTTATGGTTGGTCAGATTTTCTATCAACAAAAACAGTATCAGCAGTCATTGAATACACTTTTTGAAATGAATGAAAACTTCTCGGCCTATGACGAATGGTTGGGTAAAGCTTTCTTACTAATTGCTGATAACTACATTGCCTTGAATGAGATTTTCCAAGCAAAAGCCACGGTGAATTCAATCATTCAATATTCTCAATTAGATAATATAAAAGAAGATGCGAGAGCCAAACTGAAACAGATAGAGAAGTTGGAGGCAGAGGCGCCATCGCAAGAAGAAGTAAATGCAGACACAACAAGAAAAGGAGGGAACTAAGATGAAAAACTTCAGATATATCGTAACTCTTGTTTTTGGACTGTTGGCTTTTACTGCTTATAGCCAAGAAGAAGGTCAGTTGGAAGAGTCAGAAATTGTAATTCGAAAGGACAGGAAGATTACACTTCCGCCTGCCACTAGAAATTTTGAAAAAATTCCGCAGTTACCAGTGCAAAAAGCGCAGTCGCAACAAACCTATACTTTCCATGAATATGTATTGAGTTTAACACCAATTCAGCCCAATTTTAGAGCCGTTAATTTAACCATTAACCAAAAAGAAAAGGCCATTACTGGCAACTACTTTAAATTAGGTTATGGTAACTATGGAACACTGTTGGGTGAGGCTTATTTAGGTTCTACCCGAAACCCAAACTATCTCTATAATTTATATATAAGACATCGCTCTTCAGCTAAAGGTCCGGTGTTTGATAAAAATTCTGGTGATGCTAAAACCGATGTGGTATTAGGAGGGAAGTTTTTTAATGGCACAAATACTATTTCTGGCGACATTCAATATGGAGAAAGAAAAGTCCATTTCTATGGCTATAATCCAGCATTAGATTTAACACCAGATTTAGTAGAGCGTAAGTTCAACAGTTTTACAGCTAGGGCTGGCGTAGAGAAAACGGCATTGGATGAAGTGACAACTTATCATTTTAAGACGGATTGGAATTTCTTTAGAGATAACTTCGAAGCAAAAGAAAGTCGATTCAATTTTGACTTAGGATTAGGTTATAAATTTTCAGAAGAGCTGCGTTTCAAAGTGGGTGGCCAGGTTACATTTTCTAGCAAGGAAGACACCGAGAAAATTGGCAGAAATTTCTACAATGCTAAGCCGCGTTTAGAATACGCAACTAGAAGCTTCAAAATAAACGTAGGAGCCAACCTTGCCGGAGATAATGATGACTTGACTCAAATTACTACAGTGGCAAAAGATGGTTTTAAAGTATACCCTTATGCTAGGCTAGATATCAACCCAACGAGTAGTATTAATATTTACGGAGGTTATCAAGGCGATTTGGAGTATAATTCCTTCCAGTCTTTTTCTGGAGAAAACGCCTTTTTGCAAAAAGATTTCATTTTACTCAATACAGATAAAGAGAGCGATATTTTCGCAGGAATTAACCTGGACCTGACCAATGGTGTTAGGTTGAATGCTGGCCTTTCAATGGCCTCTATTCAGCGCATGCCATTCTTTACCAACAGTATAACAGATTCTACTAGGTTTGAGGTTTTGTATGACAACGATGCGGTAGATCGCACCAATGTTTATGGAGAAGTAGTTTTCGAAAAAACAGAAAGTGTAAGAAGCGGTCTTCGATTCGATTACTTTGATTACACCCTAAGCGCTTTAGCAGATCCATACCATAAGCCACAGTATCAAGCAGTATTTAATAATATCTTTTATCCAATATCAGGGCTAAAGGTAACTGCTGACCTATATTATATGGGAGGTTTGGTTGGCTTGAATAGAGAAAGCAGCACAAGAGTAGAGATGGATGATATTATTGATATGAACTTGGGTGGTGATTACGATTTGAATAATAAGATTTCTGTGTTTCTACAATTCAAAAATGTTTTTGGAAAAGAATATGAGCGATACCTAAATTACCCATCCAGAGGCATTCAAGTGTTGGGGGGGATTACAGTATCCTTCTAATTTTGTAGATTCGCGTTAGCCAGACCTTTAATATGGTGGCTATATTTTGTTAATTTGAACGAATATCAACCAATAACTATTTCTTATGGCTGCTAAAAAGAAGAACAGTTCTTCGGACAATAATAAAAAAGGAGGCAAAACACCAGCAAATTCTGGTAGAAAGAGAGCCCCTAAAAAGGAAGAACCTAAGGTATCAGATGATGACTTTGGTTTAGATGATATTGATGATTTAAGCACTACAGAAGATGGTACTGAAGAACTAGAACTGGCAGACGATAGTACTGTAGAAACTGAAACACCAGTTGAGCCACCTGTTGAAGAAGTGCCTCCAGTAGAAGAAGAAAAAGAAGAACCAGTTCCTGTAGTTGTAGCCCCTGTTGTAGTAGAAGAAAAAAAGCCAGTTGCTGAAAAAAAGGTAGTTATGGTAGAAAAGAAAGAAGAAGAAAAAAAGGGCGGTGGTATCTGGATCGTGCTCATAGTATTATTGATTGTCGCTGCTGCGATATATTACTTTGGGTTCTACCAAAAAGAAGAACCTAAACCAATACCTGTTGAAAAGCCTAAAACTGAACAGCCAAAAGTGGAACCACAACCTGAGCCAGAGCCAGTAAAAGTTGAGACACCAAAAGCTGAATTAATTACAATTTCTGCACGTCAAGGGCGTTATTTTGCCGTAGTCGGTAGCTTCTTTGATGGCGACTTAGCAGAAGATAAAGGAAACGAATTGGTTGCTTCTGGAATTACAGCACACATTTTAAAACCTATTGGAGATGTAAGTTTCCATAGGGTAGGAATAATGATTCCAAATGTAAGTTCTATAAAGGAAGCGGAAGCTGAATTGGCATCCTACAGAGAAAAATACGGAAACGAAGTCTGGGCACTTAAATATTAAAATGACATTTATTCAAGAACTCGCAGCATCTGATTCATTGAACGTTTCAGGTAGCGAAGGAGGAGCTTTATTTTGGTTCGATTTATTGTTGAAAGGTGGAATCTGGTTGATCCCCTTGGTAGCACTTTGGATTACAGCGATTTATATATTTTTTGAACGATACAGAAACATCAATAGGGCTTCTAAAACTCCTTTTGAGTTTATGGACAAAATCAAAAATTTGGTTTTAGCTGGCGATATTAATGGGGCAAAATTGCTTTGTTCTCAAACTGAATCACCTATTGCCAAAATGATTGAGAAGGGAATCCATAGAATTGGAAGCCCACTAAAAACCATTGAAGCTTCTATCGAAAATGTAGGTAAAATCGAAGTATATAAGCTTGAGAAGAACTTATCCATGTTGGCAACTATAGCAGGAGCCGCCCCAATGGTAGGATTCTTAGGTACGGTAACAGGAATGATTCAAGCCTTTATTGCTATTGCGCAAGAAGAGGGTTCGGTGAGTCCTAAGCTTTTGTCTACAGGTATTTACGAGGCCATGATTACAACGGCCTTAGGTTTAGTTGTAGGAATTATTGCTTACCTAGGTTATAACTACTTGGTTTCTAGGGTTCAAAAGGCTATTCATTATATGGAGTATACTTCTGTAGACTTTATTGACTTACTTCAAGAACCTCAATAATGGATATTAAATCGAAACTTAAAGTAGACGCCAACTTCAGTATGTCTTCAATGACAGACATTGTGTTCTTGTTGTTGATCTTCTTTATGTTGACAGCTTCCTTTATTACTCCTTCCGGACTGCCGGTAAATTTACCTTCTGCAGCTGCTTCAAATATCGTTATGCAGAAGAATAGCGTTACGATAACAGAAGATTTACGCTACTATGTAAATGATAAGGAGGTGACTCTTTCAAACTTGGAACAAGAATTGCGTAAAGTAATAAGCGGACCAGACGGTTCGGTTACCTTACATGTTGACAAAAGTGTAGCTTCTGAATACCTAATTAAAATTGCGGGTATAGCTTCTACGTTAAAACAAAAGGTAACGGTAGTTACAAAACCTGAGTAAGAATGTCAGATCAAGAAAAGAAAGATAAGAAGTTCAGTATGATCATGTCCGTATTGGTGCATGGTACTATACTGACATTTCTTTTGTTTCTAGTCGCTTGGCGTCAGCCCGACCCACCAATTCCAGAATATGGTATCGAATTAAACTTTGGCTTCGAAGAAGCTGGCTCTGGAGATATTGAAAGAGAAAATAAAGCCGAAATTGAAGAAACTGAAAATGACACTCCGCCTGAATCTGAACAAGAAACGGAGGAAGTGATAGAAGATCCGGTGGAAGAAACCCCAGTGGTAGAAGAAGTAAAAGAGGTGGTTCAGCCTAAACAAGAGGTGGTGAAGGAAGTAGCCAAGGAAGCACCCAAAGAAGAAGTAAAAGCCGAAGTTGTTCAACAAAAGGAGAGCGAAGTTAAGGCGGAAGAAAAGAAAGTAGAAGAGGTTGTTGAGAAGAAGGAAGAAGTGAAACCACCAGTTGAGGTGAAAAAAGAGGTAACTAAGCCTGTTGAAGAAAAAAAGGAAGAAGTAAAGCCTAAACCAAAACCAGTAGTAGACCAACGTGCTATTATGGGGGGCGGTAAGAAAGCCGAATCAGAGAGTAAGGAAGCCGCTTCTAACAATCAAGGTAAAGAAGTAGATAAAAGAGGCAACATGGGTGACCCTAAAGGGAAGACTACCGCCAATGGTACGCAACCTGGTGGTGCCGATTTTGGAGTTAACTTGAGCCTTGATGGCTGGAAATGGGATAACCCACCAACAGAAAAGGATGATTCCCAAATAGAAGGAGTGATTAAGTTTAGAATCGAAGTAGACGATCGAGGAACAGTGATTAACGTAACTAAAATTCCTGGTACCACGATTAGTGATAACACCATTATAGAATTCTATAAAAAACAAGTAGAGAAGTTGACTTTTAAACAAACAGACCCTTCTAAAATGGCTGCTAATATTTCTAAAGGTGAAATCACCTTTAATATCAAAACGAATTAATCAGCCATAGCTTGAAGCTCAACTGAAAATTTGCATTAATGAAGAGGAAATGATTTGTCATTTCCTCTTCATTGTTTATGACCACATTAGGTCGCCTAATCTACCGTTAGTCTACAAAAAGACTATACTTCTTGTACGGTTACACGGATTGAACTAATATAGTAGCTTAACTAAAAAATTACTGACTTGGGTTTTATAGAAGAAGCTGTAACAGACTTTAGTGGCTGGATTTGGGGAGTTCCCCTTTTGATATTGGTAATGGGTGGAGGATTAATTTTTATGCTCTACTCTCGATTTTTACCCTTTAAATACTTAGGGCATGCCATCAATGTTTTAAGAGGTAAATACGATACTCATGAAGAAGAAGGACAAATAACCCATTATGAAGCGCTTTCCACGGCAATTGCAGCCACAGTGGGGATGGGTAATATTAGTGGAGTAGCAGTTGCCATTACTATGGGAGGCCCTGGTGCTATTTTTTGGATGTGGGTTTCAGCTTTCTTTGGTATGGCTACTAAATTTTTCACTTGTACGCTTTCCGTGATGTATCGAGGGAAAGACAGCGATGGTGAAGTTAGGGGCGGGCCCATGTATGTAATTACTGAGGGATTAGGAAAGAAATGGAAGCCGCTGGCTGTGTTCTTTTGTGTATTTACTCTAATTGGAGCACTGCCTATTTTTCAAGCAAATCAGCTAACAGCAGCAATGAATGCTGTTTTAGGCCCAGCAATCGGGTATGACACCACAGCTTCCTTTAGCTTGTTTGGAGCACCTGTGGGTATAGCATCATTTATTACAGGGCTTATCTTAATGATTTTAGTTTCCATGGTTGTTTTTGGAGGAATCAAAAGAATCAGTAGCGTTGCTGCTAGAATGGTACCTTCAATGGTTGTGCTGTATTTTGTATTGGTAGTCTATATTTTGCTTCAAAATCTAGGTGGAATTCCTGATATTTTTGCTTCTATTTTCGAAGAAGCTTTTTCTGGTAATGCTATGCTTGGAGGTGGTATTGGTGCTGTAATTATTATTGGAGCTAAACGAGCTGCTTTCTCAAATGAGGCGGGTATTGGTACAGCACCTATGGTACATGGTGATACTAAGACAGAAGAACCCGTACGTGAAGGTTTGGTGGCCATGCTTGGACCAGCTATCGACACACTTTTGGTATGTACGCTTACAGCTTTGGTAATTTTAGGTACTGGAGTTCATAATGAATTTATTGGCGCTGCTGATACTGGTTTGTTGGGAGTGACATTGACATTAAAGGCTTTTAATGCTGCTATACCGGGCGTTGGCGGTTATTTACTTGGACTTTGTATTTTGGTTTTTGCGGTGTCAAGCTTGCTCTCTTATTCATACTATGGAGTAAAAAGTGTGTCTTACTTATTCGGAGCGAAAAAAGGAGAGTATTATAACTACGTATACATCGGTACCATTATTCTTGGGGCGGTGGCTTCCTTAGGCTTTGTAGTGAGTTTGATCGATGGAAGCTTTGCTTTGATGGCAATTCCTACCATGGTTTCGGCACTTATTCTAGCACCTAAAGTAATGAAGGCTACTAAAGTATATCTGACTCGATACAAAGCAGGAGAGTTTAAGAAGAAATAAAATATTGAAAGAAATAATAGAAAGTCGGTTTGGTTTCCAAATCGACTTTTTTGTTTTGAAGAGGGGTTATTTCATTAGCTCTTTAGCGCTTTCTAAAGAACTTTCAGAAAATTGCTTACCACCAATCATTTGTGCCAATTCAGTCAAGCGTTCGTCATGATTTAGCTTTCTAATGTTACTTGCTGTTACATCTTGTGCATTGTCTTTGTAAACATAGTAATGCGACTTTCCGCGAGCAGCAATTTGTGGCAAATGCGTAATGGTAATTACTTGATGGTTTTGGGCCATCTTATTCATCATTTCAGCCATTTGAATAGATATTTCACCTGAAATACCCGAGTCAATTTCATCAAATACAATTGTTGGTAGAGCAGTTTTATCTGCCAGAATGTACTTTACAGCAAACATTAACCTTGAAAATTCACCACCAGAAGCTACTTGCTTTAAAGGTTGTGGAGCAATTCCTTTATTAGCAGAAAACAATAAATTGATTTTATCTACTCCAGATTCAGAAGGCGACTGTTTCTCATGCTGAATAGCTAATTTAGCATGTGGCATTCCAAGGTCATCGAGCAACTCGCCAATTTGCTTTTCAAAGCTGGTAAATACTGTTGTTCTGGATTGACTTAAAGTATCTCCAGAAGACTTTACTAATTCAAAGGCTTGATTCGCTTCTTTTTCAGCAGCTTCAATCGCGTCATCTAGGTTTCCAACCCTAAGTACTTTATCTCCCAACTCTTCATAAATAGAAAGGAGGGAATCAATATCTGGCACTTGATGCTTTTGCTGTAGTTTATAAATCAGACTTAGTCTTTCTTGTACTTCTTCCGCTCTTCGAGGCTCGTATTCTACTTGCTCTTCTTCGCTTTCTAGTTCAGCAATAATATCTTTTAACTCAATCCAACTACTGTTTAGTCGCTCAAAAAGTGCGTCATACTCCTTTGAGAATTTGTTGATTTGTCCCAAAGCTGCTTTTGCTCCTTGTAGCATTTGGTTGGCATTAAACTCCGACTGGTCTAGAGCACTTAATGCTTCATTCAATTTAAGCTTAATTTCTTCAGCGTTTTCAAGCTTATTTAGTTCAGCTTCTAGCACTTCTTGCTCGTCTGCTTGCAGTTGAGCTTTATCTAATTCATCAAATAGAAATTGATGATAATCAGCTTCTTTTCTTAATTCTGCCGACTCTGTTCTAAGCTGCTCCAGTATTTCATGCTTTTCGCGATAGTCAGAAAAGGCTTCACTATACTTTTGTAACAAACTATTGTTTTGGGCGAAAGCATCTATTAGACCCAATTGATAGCTATTCGCGCTCAAAAGCAGGTTGTCATGCTGAGAATGGATGTCCATTAACTTTCTTCCCAATAACTTTAAAAAGTCAAGGTTGGTTAATCCATCGTTTACAAATGCTCTTGATTTACCACTGGTGCTAATTTCTCTCCTAATGACACATTCTGAATCGTAATCCATGTCATGTTCTTCAAAAAGTAATTTGAGCTGGTAGGCAGAGATATCAAAAGTGCCTTCAATTACGCACTTTTTATCTTGGTCCAATAACGATTTCGTATCTGCCCGATTACCTAGTAGCAAACCGAGCGCTCCTAAAATAATAGATTTTCCAGCGCCAGTTTCACCTGTGATAATATTCAGCTGGGCATCGGGGTTGATTTCCAGTTGTTGAATAAGGGCGTAATTTTCTATACTCAGGCGTTGAAGCATATCACAAATGTATCAATTACATGGTGTTGTGACAATACTAGTTTTGAACGATTTTCTGGTATTTACTTCTGCGTGTGGGATCAAGTTTTAGCAACTCATTATATACCTCTTTTCGGGTATTCATTAGACCTTCTGAAAAAATACTAGTGATCTCTTCGTTTTTAGTGTCTAAAAAGGCGGTAATCAATATTGCGTTGGGGAGTATCTCATTAACAGCTTGAATGTTCTTAATGACTTGTGTAATGGTTTCTCTGCAAGCTTTGGGATCGTCTTTGAACTTGTCTAAACCATTGATATGATAATCATAAAGGCCTTTTCTCACAGCTTCATACTGTGTATTAATGGCTAAATTTTCAACCAACCAATAGCGATTTCTTCGGCTCTGAAATTGCCCCCAACCAGCACCTCCGTTGTTTTGGGCATTATTCACTACGTTTAAAGCAGACCTAAAATATGGTGTTCCTCCTAAAGGACTAAAGGAATCGTAATCTAAACCAATTGCAATGTAAGCGTAGAAGCCTAAAAGTGAGGTGATATTATTAAGGTATCTGTTTTCACTAAAATCCATGTTTTGCCCTTGACTAAACTGAAACTCCCAATCGCGATCGGCAAAATTTAAAAGTAGCGTTTCATATGAAGCACCATAAACTGGTCTAATGATTTGAATTTGGGCATTGGCCTTGAATTGACCAATAGAGGGCTGATCTTGAATGTTGAGAATTAAATTGCCTTTTATTTTTTCGTTGGGCTGAAAGTTGTCACTTGTCCAAACGCGGTCGTTAAAAAAACGCTGCATAGCCGTTTCCATTTCTGAAAAAATTGCCCTTTCGGTGGTTTGTACATTCGAAGCGTTGACACTCACTGTAAAGTCTAGCTCTTGAGCGACCATTTGGAGTGGGAGCGTGGCCAAGAATAGGCCTAAGAAACTAAACTTCCAATTTTTGAACAATGGCATTGATGATGTCTTTGGCAACTTCTCTTTTTGACTTTAACTCAAAATGCTGAATATTATTTTGATTGTCAATGATCGTAATTTTATTCGTGTCGTGACCAAAACCTGCACCTTTATCGTTGAGGGAGTTAAGTACGATGAGGTCGAAATTCTTACTTTTTATTTTTTGCTGGGCATGTTCTAGTTCTGCTTCAGTTTCTAATGCAAAACCAACATTTAACTGGTTACTCTTTTTAATAGCACCAAGCGATTTGGCTATATCGGTGGTTTTTACCAATTCAATAGTCATTGCATCACCTTTCTTCTTTATTTTTTGATTGGCTACGGTTTTTGGGGTATAATCTGCCACTGCAGCCGCCATAATGTTGATGTCGGAGAATTGGTTTGCTTTAGAGCATGCTTCATACATTTCATTCCCCGATTTAACCCGAATAAGTTTAATGTTTGAGTGTTCAATGGAAAGATGTGTTGGCCCTGATATTAAAGTAACTTCTGCTCCTTGATTTGCTGCAGCTTCTGCAAGGGCGAAGCCCATTTTACCAGTAGAATGATTACCAATAAAGCGAACAGGATCAATAGCCTCGTAAGTTGGGCCTGCTGTAATCATTACTTTTTTACCCTTAAGGGCTGATTTGCTCGCAAAGAAGTCTGAAAGATAAGCCACGAGATTTTCCGTCTCGGCCATTCGCCCTTGACCAATAAGGCCGCTGGCTAACTCTCCGTGTTCAGCTTCAATTAAATGATTTCCAAAGCCAATAAGCTTTTGAATATTTGCTAAAACCGAAGGATGCTGATACATATCTAAGTCCATTGCTGGGGCAAAAAAGACTGGGCATCTAGCAGAAAGGTAAGTAGCTAAAAGCAGGTTGTCACAAAGTCCATTAGCCATTTTGCCAATAGTATTGGCACTGGCTGGAGCCATTATAATGGCATCTGCCCAAAGCCCTAAATCAACGTGATTGTTCCATTCACCTGTTTTGTCTTTTTTGAAATCAATTAAAACAGGGTTTTTTGAAAGGGTAGATAATGTTAGAGGTGTTATGAAATCACAAGCTGAATTGGTCATTATAACCTTTACTTCAGCTTCTTCTTTCACCAGTAACCTAACGAAAATAGCAGCCTTGTAAGCTGCTATACTTCCGGTTACTCCCAGAATAATTTTCTTACCCTTTAGTAACATAGGGGATTATTTTGCTTCGTTAGCTGCTTCAGCTTCTTTCATTCTCCAATAGATCTCTCCATTTGCGAATTCTTCCATAGCCATTGCTGTTGGCTTCGGCATTCTCTCGTAGAACTTAGAAATTTCGATTTGCTCTCTGTTTTCAAAAATCTCTTCAAGATTATCTACAGTAGAGGCAAATTCTGAAAGTTTTCCGTTTAGTTCTTCTTTCATATCACTCGCAATTTGCTTTGCTCTTTTAGAGATCACTGCGATTGATTCGTAAAGGTTACCAGTTGGCTCAGCGATTTTGTCTGTGTCTCTAGTAATGATTGATGGGCTAGCTGCCATAATTATTGCGTTTTATTAAGTTCTTTTAATTCTTTAATCGATCGGTCGTACCAATCTGTTACTTTGCTCATGTATTGGCTTTCAGGGTATCTCTCTGAAAACTCTTTATAGAAAGCTATAGTTTTGTTAAGCCTTTCTTTTTTCTTTGACTGAATACTATTATCGGCTAGTTTAAATTCTGTTTCAACAGCCAAGTAAAGTAGTTCTTCATTGTATTTTGAGTCGGGATAATCATGTTTAAATGCCTCGATTGTAACGATAGCGGCTTCTAAATAGTTTTTATATGATAATCCAGTAGTAAGCTTGTGGTAAAGCTTAGCTTTTAAATATGCTTTGGTTTCAAATCTTACTTGCAACTCATCAATAATCTTGTTGGCATCATCATAATACTTTGAAGCTGGCCATCTGTTAAGGAAAGTTTGCATAGCTACAACGGCCTCTTCAGAACTAGTTTGATCTAAGTTTGCATCTGGTGCATCCTTGTAGAGAGAATATGCCGCCATGTATTCCGATTCTTCAGCATATTGGCTTCTTCCGTAAGTTTGGTAGAAACTTTTGAATCGAAATGAAGCTAGTTGATAAAGTCTTTGGTAGTATAAGCTATAAGCCCAATAGAACTGAACTTTTTCTGCTTCAATATTTCCTCGGTAATAAGGAGATATCTTTTCAAAAAGTATTTGCGCCTTGCCATATTTACCTTGTTCGTAAAAAGCAATGGCCCCTTTGTATAGTTCTTCGTAGTCATCACTTTTTTCAAGCTTGGACAAACTGTTGGCGCAACTTGATAGTGAAATGATTACTGCGAAAAGGGTTAGAAATACCGTTTTTTTCATAAGCCTGCAAAGTTATTAGTTAAGTCCGATAATTCCAATCTTATTGAACTCTCTTACTGTAGCAAATAAAACGAGTTTTTTGGCTTGTATTAAGCGATTAACCTTTTTTAACGCTGCTTAATTTTCTCTATTTCCATCTGCTTCGGGTTTCCAGTGATGCCTTCTAGCGTGGGTTTTTGATCTAAGAGCCATTTAAATCCTTTGAGTCTCCGGTCGGGTTGAACGATTTGAGGGCCAGGAATTAGCCTTCCATCTACTTCACGATAGGTTCTTAACTCCGTTACAACGTTCTGTTCAAAGTAAAGCGCCATGTTGCTACAGCTTAATTTGTTCATGGTTACTGCTCCATTTTTATCAAAAGCAAAATAGATACTTTCTCCATTTCCAAATACATCAGTTTTACTAATTAAGCCTTCATCAAAGTCTACCACCATATTTCTACCCTTCACTTGATTAAAGTTTGCGGCAGAATCTTGTGAGATAACAAATGAGCTTTGGTTCAGAAACATTTTTGAGATTCGATTATTGGCCAACTGTATTTTGATGGAGTCGGCTGAAATTTGACTATCTGCATTCCAAATTAACGGAGACTGATACATGTAAATCGTGGAGTCCATCATATTATAGGAAAGCGAATCGGCTGCGCCCTGAAAATCCGATTTATACAACTGAACATTATGAAATGCGCTGAGATATTTCTTTCCAATTTCTTCGTTCTGAACCGATTTAAGCGTATCGCCTTTAATAAATAGGCTGTCGCCTTTCATGATTTTGCGTATATAAGCATTGTCATAGACGATTGCCGTATTTTCGATTTTATTGTACCGTACATGATCTCCAAAAGCGGTGAGAGAATCTGAGAACGACTCCATTTTTACGTTCATGTCGCCTTGGTAATATTTTATGCTGTCATCGGCAATGAGTTTGTCTCCGTAAATGCGATAATCCTCAGTTTTGATCCAACCAAAGTAAACTTCGCTATACTTTTCTTGAGATTTATAAAGAAAGCCAACATTGGTAGAAAGCGAATCTCCATCTACAGAAACTGCTAAAGTTCGTCCTTTGGTAATGGCTACTTTTTCTACGGTGGTATATTCTAGGGAATCTGTGTCTAGCACAAAATCTGGGTTGGTGAGGTTAACGGAATCTAGGAACAACGCTGATTTCGTTTTTGAGTAGTAATAACCACGCGCGCTTTTAAGCACATTGGTACTATCCACTAGCTTACCGCCATTGTAGTAATATCCTGTTTGTGTGTTTCGGTCGTAATCTAGAAAATCGGTATAAAGATTAGTACTGTCATCTTTCAAAACCACATTCTTCCGCATTTTGGCCATGCCATTACTTCCTGTGTATTCCATATAGTCGCCAGAAAGGTCTAGTGAATCAACAGTATCGATAATTCTTACATTGCCGTAAGCAATAGCTCTATTCGTTCTTGAGTATAAGTAGGCCGAATCGCAATAAATCACGGTACTGCCTTGCACCAATCTTACTGAGCTAATCAGCCTCTGAAGTGGCTCTCCGTTCTGGGTTCCATAATGTAGGTATACAGCAGTATCGACTCGCACCCTCTTTTGGGCTGAAACCCAAGTGGTAGTAATTAGAAATAAAAATAAAAATAAGGGTCTGACCATGTTTTCGAAAGTGCAAAATTATCGATTTATGCTAATTTTGATTCATGTTGAATAGGTTTTTGAGTTTTATCAAAAAACATGCCCTCAATTCGGAGGGAAATAAATGGCTGTTAGCGGTGAGTGGGGGCATGGATTCCATGGTGCTTTTGAACCTTTGTTATCAAGCAGGTTTTAATATTTCCGTAGCACATTGCAATTTTAACTTGAGGGGAGAAGAGTCTGATGCAGATGCTCAATTTGTGAAAGATACTTGTTACAAGCTCAAAATACCCTATTTCGAAAAACACTTCGCTACTAAAGAATATGCGTCAGAGCATGGGATTTCTACCCAAATGGCTGCACGTGATTTACGTTATGCTTGGTTCAACGAACTTTTAAGTGAACAAAATTTAGATCAATTGGCCGTGGCACATCACGCCCAAGATAATTTAGAAACCGTGTTACTTAATTTGGCTAGAGGAACATCAATTTCTGGTTTAAGAGGTATGTTGCCGAAATCTGGAAACATTGTTCGTCCACTTTTAAGTTTTGAAAGATCAGAAATCGAAAACTTCGCGAAGCAAGAGAATATTGAATGGAGAGAGGATAGCTCTAATGCTTCGGATGACTATAAGAGAAATTACTTAAGACATCAAGTTATCCCTGCTTTGACTGAATTGAATGCTGGGTTCTATTCAACCTTTCAAAATACTTTGGAAAAAAACTTAGAGGTTGAGCGGGTTTTTCAGGAAAAGGTAAATGCATTAAAGCCTTATATTGAGGAAGTTGAGAATGGCTACCGATTTTCTAAAGATCAAATCGTTCAAAGTGGCATAGGTGCTCTTCAGCTTTCTGAATTATTAAAGCCTTTTGGTTTGAACTATGAGCAAAGCAAGGAGCTTTTGGGCGCACTAGAAGGAATTTCCGGAAAAGTTTTCGCAAGTATTTCGCATCAGTTTCTGGTAGATCGTGAGTATGTTTTTATTTCTGAACATCAAACAAAAGAGTTTGATCCATTTCTAATTGAGGAAGAGCAGGAGCAATTCACACTTTCTGAACAAAACTATAGAATAGAACGGCTGAATAGCAATAGTGAGATTGATAGAAACTCTTCAAATGCTTTTTTAGACTTTGATAAGCTGACTTTCCCTTTAAGAATTAGAGCTTGGGAAGAAGGAGATTATTTTTTTCCATTGGGTATGAAGGGTAAAAAAAAGTTGAGCGACTTTATGATTGACCAGAAAATTCCTCTAAACTTAAAAGACCAGATAAGAGTATTAACTTCTGATGAAAATATTGTTTGGGTGATTGGTTATAGAATTGATGATCGATATAAGACCAACGATTTAACTAAAGAAATTTTACGCATTAGCCGAAATTAGATAATGTATAACCCATTTAAGAAAACCTACAGTCAGTCCGAAAAGGAACAAATTAACTTCTTGAAGGGGGTTGGCCCCTTTAGAAAACTGACGGATGATCAGCTTTTTGCTTTTGTACCTTATTTGTATATCAGAAAATACAGGAAGGACGAGGCGGTTTTCTTTGCTAAAGACCCTAGCCAAGCAGTATATATTGTTAACCATGGATTGGTTTCTCTTAGCCTAGAACGAAATGGTTCTTTTGAAGAGTTAGACCAAGCTGGAAAAAAAGAGTGTTTTGGCGATAATGCCTTTGTTTTAGATAACCATCGGTTATATAGCGCCATTGTAATAAGTGAGGATGCTGAACTCTTTGTGTTACCACAGGGTAATATCATGGATATTTTTGAGTCCTATCCTGAAATTAAAGCCTCAGTTTTGGAATGCTTAATGGAACGCTATAACCATTATACTGAAAGCTTGTTTAAGGCTTATAAAGAGTCCTTCGGATTTTTCGAACTAAAACAAGCCTATTCCGATCATCACAATTCGGAAAGAAACCGTAGCCTCTAAGTTTCATTTAGCCGTTTCGCTTGTTATCTTTGTTCATCGAAATTATTTAAATCAAATCCAGTATACCCTATGAAAGTTACAGTAGTCGGTGCCGGAAATGTAGGCGCAACCTGCGCAGACGTTTTGGCCTACAGAGAAATTGCAAACGAAGTGGTGCTTTTGGACATTAAAGAAGGTGTTGCAGAAGGAAAAGCATTAGATATTTGGCAAAAAGCTCCTATCAATCTTTATGACACAAGAACAGTTGGTTCTACCAACGATTATGCTAAAACAGCAGATTCTGATGTTGTAGTTATTACTTCGGGTTTACCAAGAAAACCGGGTATGACTAGGGATGATTTAATTCAAACCAACGCTGGTATTGTAAAAAGCGTAACTGAAAATGTAGTAAAACATTCTCCTAACGCAATTATCATTATCGTTTCAAATCCTTTGGACGTAATGACTTACCAAGCGCACATTACTTCTAAATTTCCAAGAACTAGAGTAATGGGTATGGCTGGTATTTTAGATACCGCAAGATATAGAGCGTTTTTAGCTGAGGCTTTAAATGTTTCTCCAAAAGACATCCAGGCAGTATTGATGGGTGGTCATGGTGACACTATGGTGCCACTTCCGCGCTACACTACTGTTGGTGGTATTCCTGTAACTGAGTTGATCGGTAAGGAAGAGCTAGACGCAATCATCGAAAGAACTAAAACTGGTGGTGGCGAATTGGTAAAACTAATGGGTACTTCAGCTTGGTATGCGCCAGGTTCGGCAGCTGCTCAAATGGTTGAGGCTATTGCAAGAGATCAAAGAAGAGTATTCCCCGTTTGCGTTAAGCTAGAAGGTGAGTACGGAATCAAAGATTGCTATTTAGGTGTGCCTGTAATTTTGGGTAAAAATGGTATCGAAAAAGTAATTGAACTTGATTTGAACGCTGAAGAGATGGAGCTATTGAAAGTTTCAGAAGGCCACGTAAAAGAAGTAATGAACGTATTGGATAACCTAGCGTAACCAATACCGATTTCAAATAAAACAAAAATCCCGATTCGTAAGAGTCGGGATTTTTTTGTTGGCAACGCAGCCGTTCTTGTATTACTACTTAGAATCTAAATGCTATAGAAAGCAAAGCTGATCCATTTGATAAACCGTAACTATACCCTGAAGTATCTGCCTTCATTTCAATTCCGTTGTTGGTATTAGAGTCTTTTTCAGTTAATGTTCCAGAGAAATAATTAAAGCTAGGTAAGATTTCAGCACCAAGGATAAGATTTTCATTCAGCATATAATTAAAACCAATAATCACATTAATCCCAGGTTCATAAGTTGTTCTGTTACTTGACCTAAAGTCATTTGGAACTGATTTATTTTCAAATTCACTTTTTACCTGTCTATAGTTGAAAGAAATATCTCCACCATATCGAAGCTCTAATTTATCAGCCAATTCCTTTCTGAATTCTTTTCCAACTCTAAAATTAAAGCCTGAGTTTATGTGTTTATTTACGGTAGTGCTAGTGCTATTGTCAGTGTTGTTTCCAGATATGATTAATGTGTTAAATCTCCAAAGTGATTGCTCTGTTCCGGTTCTGTAGGTTAAGCCGAAACTATCGATGTTATAGAATGTCAGTCCTGCTTCTTGTTGTTTAGCAGGCTTTTGTGCCATTAAACAATAGGACATAGAAAGCGATAAAAGTACAAGTAATGATTTCCTTATTTTAATTAATTTTAGATGAATAAATAGGATATTTTAAAAATGATTGTTTACTGAGATAAACAATCTTCACACCATAAATCTCTTAATTAAGAGAGTGAAGTGATTTTTTGTAAAAAAGTTATTCGCTTAAGGTGTAAATCACTGAGAGATAATTGATTGGTGCAATGAGTTTGATTCAATTTTTCCCAGTACTAGAAAAAGGGTTAGTAAGTTATAACGTAGTTATTATATGAAGGGGGGCTTAGGTGTCTCCATTTTTCTTGGCAGCCAATCGCATTTCATCGCTATTCCATTGGGTGCTATCGTCTATAATTCCTCGCTTTAAGTCTTCTTCTAATTGCTCTTCTTGTTTTTTTATTTCTTCCCTTACTTTAAAAATATACTCTTTCGTGTCTTTCGGTCTTTCAGTTAGTTTTCGGAGCATTTCTTCATCATACTGAATAAATTTTTGCGATTGACGATGTACTGTATATTTTCTGTGTCCCATATTTGTTAATACATCTGCAGCCATTTTCACAGAAGTATCGAGAGATTCTCGGTATACATCATGAATACCGAGGTCTAGAAGTTCATAGGCATCGTTACGATTCTTAGCCCTAAACATTAGCTTTAAATGAGGGTATTTTTTAATCAACACTTTGGCAAAGGGAACAGCGATGTCGGGATTGTCAATAGAGCAAACTAGTATTTTGGCCTCTTCAATGCCTGCTGATTCCAAAATGTCCAATCTTGTAGCATCACCATAATAAACTTCAAAACCCATCTTTCTCAGTAAATCAACCCGATTAGAGTCTTGATCTAGAATTGTAGCTTCAACACCAGAAGCCCTAAGAAAGCGCCCAATGGTGCTGCCGAAATGGCCAAAACCTACAAGGATAACTTTGTGTGTTTTAGCAATGTGATCGACTGGTCGTTTTTCAGCCTGCTTGGTACCTACATTGGGTAGAACAAGGCGCTCGTTTATAATACCTAAAATAGGAGCTAAGGTCATACTTAAAGCAGTTACTACCAACATCATGTCCAATTGCTCTGCGTTCAGAATCTTTAGATCAAAAGCAAAAGAGAGTAACACAAAGGCAAATTCTCCCACTTGTGCCAAACCAACAGTAAGTAATAATTTTTGGTCAAGCTTAATTTTAAAAATGGAAGCTACTATAAAGAGAACAATACCTTTGAGCAGAATTGTACCTAGAAGAAGCCCCGTAATTGTTAATGGATAAGTACTTAAGACAATAAAATTAATAGATGCTCCAACGGCCATAAAGAACAGCCCCAGCAATAGGCCTTTGAAAGGATCTAATGTGCTTTCTAATTCGTGTTTAAACTCACTTGTGGCCAAAACCACTCCTGCTAAAAAGGCACCTAAAGCAGGGCTAAGCCCAACCAATTCCATTAAAAAGGAAATGGTTACAACAATTAACAGAGAGGAAGCTGTTAACAACTCTCTTACCCTAGTTTTAGCTACCCATCTTAGCATGGGCACAATAACATACCGACCTAAGATTACGACTAATACCACAGAAGCAATAACAGCGAGAGCTTGTAATCCAATAGGCAGACTATCTAGGAATGAGCTATGATCTTCACTTACAACTTGTTGGGTTGTAGGAGTTTCATCGGCTTTTGCTAGCAATGGAATTACTGCTAACATAACAATGACTATGATGTCTTGAAAAAGTAAGATGGAAAAAGAAGAAGCACCATAAGTAGTGTTCATTAGTCCTTTTTCTTTTAAGGTTTGAAGTGTTATGGCGGTAGATGACAAAGCTATGGCCATGGAAATAGTAAGGGATACTTGCCATTCTAACCCAAGAAGAGTTAAGATAAAGTAGGATAGAAGCATGGTGAGTATTACCTGAGCGCCTCCCATTCCTAGGATGGTTTTACGCATCTCCCAGAAGTTTTTGGGCTCTATTTCTAGGCCAATCAAAAAGAGCATCATCACCACACCAAACTCAGCAAAGTGCATAATATCCTCGCCTTCTTGCCCAATAAAACCTAAAACGTATGGGCCAACAATTATACCTGCGAGTAAATAACCAAGCACAGAACTCAGTCCTAATTTTTTGGCAATGGGCACGCAGATTACAGCACCAGCCAAAAGAACAATTGCGTTAAAAAGGATGCTGCCACTCATTTTTTTGGAGTTTGATTGATGAGTTGGGTGTCATTCAAGAATTCGCAATGCTTGGTAATATCAAACGTTTTTCCCTGTTGTAAAGCATCAATAAGTCGTTCATATTGGTGTGTGTGAAGCTCTAAATCCTCAGTTGTTATTTTATGTGTTCCCATCACAGCAAAAGGGGGTAAATACTCCATGCCACACAATCGGGCTGTTTGCTCAAAAGGTCTTAAAAATTCATTTACCGAATAGTGGTTGTTTCCACTCGTACAATATACTTCTCTGGCACCTCCAGTAGTAATCACATTTAGACATTTCTTGTTCTCTAATGCATTTCCTTGAGGGCCATAAGCCCAGTTAAACTCTAAAACTACATCTATCCACTGTTTCATAAGCGGGGGACAGTTGTACCAATAAAAGGGGTGATGCCAAATAATTACATCATGCTTTGTAAGTAGCTCTTTTTCTCGCTGTAGATCAATATTGAAATCAGGGTATAGCTCATAGAGGTCATGAAAAGTAACACCTTCGCGGTTCTGTATTTTACTCACAAGTGCCTTATTGGTCTTTGAGTGTTCGAATTTTGGGTGTGCGAAAAGGACTAAAATACTTTGCATGCTTATAATTTAGATAAGAAAGAACTGGATCGGGGCGATAGTTCCCACCACTTCAAATTTCTGTTTAATTATATCGCTTATCATATTCAAAATAGAAGTGTTGCACTGTGCTGTCTTAATCTTCTATTGCCTCATAAATTAGCTTATACATGTTGTTCCAAAAAGCATTGTCATTGAAAGGCACAATCTGCGTCATACCCACGAACACCATTTCTTCTTTAGGGTCAATAAAGAATTTGGTATTGAAGTATCCGCTCCATTCGTAAGTGCCTGCTGATTTTGGACTTCTCTTGTTTTCGCTATCCAAATACACCGTAAAGCCCAAACCAAAGGATTGGCCAGCATTATTGTCTTTGTAATCAGTAATCACATTGGGCATTTGATCACTCGACATTTCTTTCAGGGCTTCTGCCCCTAAAATATCACCACCGCCTATGGCAAGTGTATTGATGAACTTGGCGTAATCCATTGCGGTAGATGTAAGGCCTCCGCCTCCTGCAAAAATATTTCTAGGCCCTTCCATTGGATAACTGGCTTGAGTAGCCATTCCCATTTCATCTAAAGTGATCAGTTGCCCTTGCGCTTTGGTATATACAGGTACCAAACGATCGAACTTTTCTTTGGGTAAGTAGAAATAGGTGTCTGTCATTCCAGCCTTGTCGAAAATGTGTTGCTTGAAATATTCGTCCAAAGGCTGACCTGAAACCACTTCAATCACCCTACCTAAAACATCCATGCTGAGGCCGTAAGAAAACTTTGCTCCAGGTTGATGTGCTAAAGGTACTTTGGCCAGTTTGTCAATCCACTCTTCGGTGGACCAAGTAGGGTGCGAGAAACCTACGTTCATATTGTATTTTTCGTAAACTGCCATCAGTTTTCCAGGGTTAAAGCTTCCGTAAACAATACCCGAAGTGTGGGTTAGGAGGTTGCGGATGGTCACGGGTTTTTCTACAGGTACTGTTGTAAAACTTGAGTCGGAAGGCTCGAACGTATCAAGTACTACTTGATCTTTAAATGAAGGGATGTATTGATGCACAGGGTCATCCAAACCTATTTTTCCTTGCTCGTAAAGCTGCATAATACTTACTGAGGTAATGGCCTTGGTCATTGAAGCAATTCTGTAAATATCATCGTTTTGGTAAGCTTTTTCTTTTTTAGAAGTTCTGTAGCCAAAGCTTTTGTTATACACCACTTGGCCATTTTTGGCGAGTAAAAATGTTCCCCCAGGAAGCTTTTTATCATTAATGGCTTTCAGAATGAGTTGATCAATTTCTGCCAGTTTTTCTGATGAAACACCTACACTTTCAGTCTCGAAGCTTCCAGGAGAGTGGACTTTTAGCTCAGTGCTTTTGGTACAGGAATAGATTGAAATACAAAGGAGGAGAAGTAAGGCTAGTTTTTTCATTGGTCGAATTTGAGGAGAAGATAAGGACAATGGTTGAAAAGAGTTCTACCTCTTGCCAATTTCCTAAAAAGGAGATAGCTGTTAAGTTGTGATAGAGGCTGTGAAGTAAGGTGTATTAGTCTCCAAAGGAAATCCCAATTCCTTTGGCTGCATGTACCAAATAGGAGAGTGGGTCTACATTATTGTAGGCTTCGGTGGCTGCTTCCAATGACACCGAACTGATCTCATTGTTTTTGAAGGTCACCATTTTACCGAATTCTCCTGCCAAAGCCATTTCCATGGCCTTAACACCATATTGAGTAGCCAAAACTCTGTCGAAGGCATTTGGACTACCGCCTCTTTGTAAGTGGCCGAGCACCATTTCACGGATATCGGCTTTGCAGCCTACCTCTTTCAATTGTTGGGTAAGTTGGAAAGCTACACCTCCAAGACGCAAGTTTTGGTAGCCTGCCTCATCACTTTTTCTGGCTGTAATGGTTCCGTCTTTAGGTTTAGCGCCTTCTGCAATAACGATGTTCACAAATCCTCTACCGTCTTTGTACCGAGATTCGATTCTTTCTTTGACGGCTTCAATATCATAAGGTATTTCTGGAATAAGGCAGATTTCAGCTCCGCCAGCAATGGCAGAGTGTAAAGCTATCCAGCCTGCACTTCGACCCATAACTTCCAAAATAATCACCCTGTGGTGGCTTTCTGCAGTAGAAACCAATTTGTCTACCGCATCTGTAGCTTCTTGCACTGCGGTTTGAAAGCCGAAGGTGTAATCGGTAGCGGAGAGATCATTGTCAATGGTTTTAGGAACGCCCACTACAGGCATGCCTTTATCGAATAAGGCTTTACTGATGCGTTGAGAGCCATCGCCTCCTATGCTAATCACACAGTCGAAGCCCATGTTTTTGATCATTTGCACCATTTCATCTGAACGGTCAATGGTTTCTATCTTACCATTTTCTTTTGTAATAGTGTAATGGAAAGGATCGGATTTGGTGGTCGTACCTATAATGGTACCGCCTTTTACGTGAATACCGGCCACTGTTTTGTTAGTGAGTCTGATAATTTCTTGTGGAGAGCGAAGTACGCCATTGTAGGCCTCTATGCTACCGTATACTTCTACATCGCCTTCATGGTCGGCTCTTTTTACGATCGCTCGGATGACGGCATTTAAGCCAGGACAATCGCCACCTCCAGTAAGTACAAGTATCTTCTTCATGCTACCTTTCTTAATTACCAATTTCAGGATAAACGAACCCTCCAAAAGTTGCTGTTTAAGCTTTAAGTGAAACCATCTAGGTTTGAATGTTCGTTTGAATTTAACTTTTGGAGGGTTTCTCTAAATCCAGCTCAATGTTAAAGCTAATAAACAAAAAAACTCCTGAAATTGATTTCAGGAGTTTTGAATTTTGGAGGTTGAAAAGGAATTAATCCTTTTTCGCCATTCTTAAACGAGTGCTCTCGTCTAACCATATTTTTCTCATTCTTATCGACTTAGGAGTTATTTCTAAGTATTCATCTTTTTGGATGTACTCCATAGACTCTTCCAAAGAGAACCTACGAGGAGGAACGATTTTAGAGTTGTCATCTGAACCTGACGCACGCATGTTCGTCAGTTTTTTTCCTTTTTGGATGTTTACTACGATGTCGTTTTCACGGCTATGTTCTCCGATTACCTGACCTGTGTAAAGCTCTTCGCCCGGAGCAACAAAGAATACGCCTCTGTCTTGAAGTTTATCAATTGAATAGGCAGTTCCAGGGCCAGTTTCCATAGAGATCAATGATCCTACTGAACGTCCTTTGATCTCACCTTTCAATGGTTGGTATTCTTTGAAACGGTGGTTCATAACGGCCTCACCAGCAGTTGCGGTAAGCACGTTGTTTCTTAAACCGATCAAACCTCTTGAAGGAATTTCGAACTCTAAATGTTGTTGGTCGCCTTTTGGCTCCATAATCTTAAGCTCACCTTTTCTTTGGGTGGCCAATTCAATTACTTTACCAGCAACGTGATCAGGTACATCTACTACCAATGTTTCGATTGGTTCGCATTTCTTACCATCAATTTCCTTATAAATAACCTGTGGCTGACCTACCATAAGCTCGTAACCTTCTCTACGCATCGTTTCGATCAATACAGAAAGGTGGAGAATACCACGGCCAAACACCAAGAACTTATCTTCAGAATCAGTCTCCTGAATCTTAAGTGCTAGGTTCTTTTCAATTTCTTTGTAAAGTCTTTCTCTCAAGTGTCTTGAAGTCACGAATTTACCTTCGGTACCAAAGCCAGGAGAGTTATTGATGGTGAACAACATGTTCATTGTTGGCTCATCAATTTTAAGTCTTTTTAGTGGTTGTGGGTTGTCGAAGTCAGTAAGTGTATCACCAATCTCAAAACCTTCAAGTCCTACAATAGCACAAAGATCACCTGCTTTAACTTCGGTAACTTTTACTCTACCCAAGCCTTCAAAAACTTGTAGTTCTTTAATTCTAACTCTTTTTACAGTGCCATCAGCTTTGGTTAAGCCCATTGCTTTTCCTTCTTCAATCTTACCTTGGTATACTCTACCAATGGCAATCCTTCCTACGAAAGAAGAGTAGTCAAGTGAAGTTACTTGGAACTGTGGAATACCTTCTGGAGAAGGTGCTTCTGGAATTACTTCCAATATTTTATCTAAAAGCGCAAAGATGTTGTCAGTTGGTTGCTTCCAATCAGTACTCATCCAGCCATGCTTAGAAGAACCATAAATGGTATGGAAACCTAGTTGCTCTTCTGTAGCGTCAAGGTTGAACATTAGGTCGAAGACCTGCTCATGAACCTCATCAGGTCTACAGTTTTCTTTGTCTACTTTGTTGACTACTACAATAGGAGTTAATCCAAGTGCTAATGCTTTACCTAATACGAATCGAGTTTGAGGCATTGCACCTTCAAAAGCATCAACAAGCAAAAGAACACCATCGGCCATTCTTAGAACACGCTCTACTTCACCGCCAAAATCTGCGTGACCAGGAGTGTCAATAATGTTGATCTTAACACCATGGTAAACGACAGAAACGTTTTTAGAAAGAATGGTAATTCCTCTTTCACGTTCTAAGTCGTTGTTATCCAGTATTAAGTCACCAGTTTCTTGATTCTCTCTGAAAATCTGAGAAGCGTGGATAATTTTATCTACCAAGGTTGTCTTACCGTGGTCAACGTGTGCGATAATCGCGATGTTTCTAATGCTTTGCATGACAGCTTAAAATTGAAGCCGCAAAGGTAGGGATTCCGATTTAATAATTGTGCTTTCTTTATTAAATGAATATGAAGGAGATGTGAGAATATGCAAATTGGTTATTGAACGAGTAGTAGATTCTGATGAAATTTATAAAATGGAAAACTTTATATGGCTATTTATAAGAAATAGAGCCACTTATGACTCTATTTCTTATGGAAAGCAAGGTGTTTTCATCCTTGCTCTAAATAGTTTTGTCGCTTGAGTAATTATGAATTCTAGTTCTTGTGATTTTCGAACCAAGTAAGAATTGCACTTACTTTGGCTATTAAATTGCTCGGTCTTGAGGCAATTCCGTGATAGGCATTTGGTATTCTTACCATGGCCGATTCAACTTTTTGCAACTTCAAAGCGGTATAGTACTGTTCGGTTTCATGGATTGGTGTGCGCAGGTCAGATTCGCCAGTCAATAGCATGGTTGGAGTGGTGACATTGCCGACTAATGAAATAGGGGAGCGCGCCATAAATTCTTCTGGGGCTTCCCAAGGCATTTTATCGAACCAATACTTTGTAGCGACTATCGGTAAATCAGCATTAAGCGCCCAACTGTACCAATTGATTACCGGTTTTGCTACTACGGCCGCAGCAAATCTTTTTGTTTTCCCAATGATCCATGCGGTCAGCACTCCGCCACCACTTCCTCCAGTTACAAACAACTGCTTATCGTTAATATAGCCTCGACTGATCACTTCGTCAACACCAGAAATTAAATCATCGTAATCTTCTCCTGGGTATTTTTTGTCGATGAGGTTGCCAAACTCCTCTCCGTAGCTTGTGCTTCCTCTAGGGTTGGTGTAAAGCACTACATAGCCAGCTGCGGCCATCAATTGGATCTCACCCGAGAATGATGCTCCATAGCTCGAAAATGGTCCGCCATGGATCTCTAAAATTAGGGGATACTTTTTGTTGGGATCGAATTTGGGAGGCTTCACAATCCAGCCTTGGATTTTTCTTCCATCAGCTGATGACTCGTACCATATTTCTTCCACTATACCGAGTTCTTTATACTCAAATAGGTCTTCGTTTACTTTTGTGATGCGTTGGTTTTTGCCATTATTTCCAACCCCTAAATCGGAGGGCTCATAAGTCTCTGCCCAGGTGTAGGCATAGTTTCCGTTGCCACTAACGCTAAATTCACCAGTGGTATAGGGTCTGCCGAGTGATTGGCCACCCAAGCCTTCTGTGATATCCGTTACTTTCCCATTCGTAGCGATTTCCGCAATTTTAGTATGCCCAAATTCTGTATACTGAAAATATAAGGCTTTCCCATCTGCAGCCCATTCAATACCATTTACATCTCTATCAAATTTCTCTGAAATGATAGTGGAGTTTGACCCATCAACATTAGCAATGTACAATTGACTCAATTGATAGCCTTTGAATTTATCGTCATAGCCGATGTAGGCTATTTTTTTTCCGTCTGGGGATATTTTAGGGTTTCCATCTGGGCCATATCGATTTGTTAGTTTGGTGAGTTTTCCGTCTGCAATGCTGAGAGAGTACAGGTCTGAATCTTGGCTTTCATATTCAGCATCTTCGCGCATGTTTGCACTGAAATATAAATGCTTTCCGTCTTTCCCCCATTCAGGGTTAGAGTGGTTAAAAGGGGTGTCAGTTAATTGCCTTGGTGTTCCGCCAGTAGCGGGTACTGTAAACAATTGTTGATTTCCTGAAGGTAATTCTCCAACGCCATCACTTCTCCAGTTCAGGTTGTCTATATATTTTGGTGGAGCATTCCATACGGCACCTGCTGGTTTGGCTGGCATTTTTATAGGTGAAACTTTGGTTGTTCCAACGAACATACTAAAGGCCAAGTACCGGTCATCTGGTGACCATTTTACTCCGGATGGAGATTTTTCTGAGTTAACGATTACTTGCTCTTCGCCCGAATCCATCCACTTTAAGTAAAGTTCGGTTTCACCAGATTTGTTTGAGAAGTAAACGATCTTCTTACCATCGTGTGACCAGACTGGAGATCGGTCGCTTTGTTCGCCTGTGGTGAGGGGGCGATTATTTGTACCATCAAAGTTGACCATCCACAGGTTTGATAAGCCTTTGTCAGTCATAATATCTGAGAAATTTCTCACATAGATTATTCTCATTCCATCCGGTGAAATTTGAGGGTCAGAAATGTATTCTAGGTTGAAAATATCCAACATTTCAAATTTGTCGGAAACCTGAGATTTAAGCGGAAGCGAAATAATAATGGCCAATAACGTGAATAAGGCCACTCGAGTGGCTGTGGTTGATCTTGTCATCTATCGTAGGTTTTGGTGGTGGTGTTGAAGTTAGTTAAATCGGCAATGGTGGGCAATCGAATTGACGAAATATGTAATACTAATGACTAAGTCAATTGGTGATAAAATACCCATGTGTGGATAAATTACGCTATTATGAAAAAGGTTAATCGTGGCTCTTTAACAAATTAGGCTATTTGTACTGTGGCAGGGTTTTAGAAATGTTCGAAATATGAAAATCTCTCTCTCAAAGACAGCATACACTCTTATCGTTATTGTATTAGGGGTGCTCATCCTTAAGCAAGGTGGCTTTTTATTTATTCCCTTGGCTTTTTCTTTTATTGGCGTTTCTTTCTACCTACGGCCAGTACAATGGTTGGAGTCCAAAGGCTTTAATTCCATTTTGTCGATTTTTATACCGCTGTTAACAGGGAGTATTATCGTTTTTTTTGTAGGTTATTTAATGACTTTCCAAATCTTTCAAGTGGCACAGTCTATGGATTCCGATGTCAATATTGAGAATACTTCAGCAAAAATTGCTGAGTTTTTTAATGACAAAGTACCCGCTGGAATGATGTCGATTGATGAAAAAGAAGTGTCTGAAAATATGAAGAACATGCTTGGTGATGTTGGAATGCCACTGATAGGAGGTACCTTCAAAACCACGGGTTTATTGCTGACTTATGGTACTCTAGCCTTAGTTTTTACCTTTCTTATTTTACTTTACCGAAAGGGTATAGCGGATGTGATAACTCATTTAGGCAGTAAAGCCAATGCTAAAGAACATACTCAGTTACTACTGAGGTTAGCTAAAACAGGGCAACAGTATATGTCTGGTTTGGGCTTACTAATCATTATTCTCACCACACTGTATACCATCACTTTTTATGCGTTTGGTCTAAAATATTCACTAGTCTTTGCTTTTGTGGCCGCTACATTGGCCATAATTCCTTACATCGGTACAACCATTGGCGCCTCACTGCCTGTGATTTACGCTTATATTACCTACGATAACCACTTTATTGCGCTTGGCCTTATTGGCTGTATTGTTCTAATTCAGTCCTTAGAGGGTAATTTTCTTACCCCAAAAATTGTTGGGGGAAGCATGAAGTTGAACCCAATGGCTTCGCTTATGGCCTTGGTTATTGGGAATTACATTTGGGGCTTGGCGGGAATGGTTTTGTTTCTGCCTTTGGCTGCAATGGCGCGTATTGTCATTAAAGAAATAGAGCCATTAAAGCCTTTGGCTGAACTGTCAGGGGATAAAATCACCAATAGCGAATGACAAAGGTAAGTACAAGTGCAATCACTTTGCTAAGTCTATTATGGCTTGTACCGTTTCTCCATTGTTAACCCCAAGTCCTTCTTTTTGGTGAACTAATTCTCCTTCTTGATTGAATACACTGATGATGTTAGAGTGGGAGAAATCCATGGGAGAAATTTTCTTATAGTTTACTGCCAATACCGCGGCAAACTCTCGGGTATCGTCTTCTGAACCTCTAAGGAAAAGCCATTGATCGGAATCCATTTCATTTTCAATAGCGAACTCCATTAATCTTTCAGGCGTATCAGTTTCAGGGTCTATGCTGACCAAGATGAACTTTACGTTTTTCTTCTTGTTGTTCGGTAATTTGGATTCAATGTCTCTCATGTCGGCCACTAATCTTGGGCAGGCGACTTGGCAAGTAGTATAAATCATCACCATCACTAGCACATCGCCTCTTAGGTCTTTAAGTTCAGTAGTCTCATTGTTTTGAGAAGTCCAAACCGAGGGGAGGTTGTAGATGGAGAGCTCGGAAATATCTTTACTCACTTCTGCTACTTCTTGCTTTTTTTGACTTCCACAAGAAGAGAATAGAATGGTTAAACTTATCGCAAATATGGAGAGTTTTTTCATCTTGAAGGTTTGTTTAAGTATGCGTTTAACCATTTTGTGAAATGGGTTATTGGTTTGTATTGACTTCTTGAATACACCTGAAACCTAGGTTCTTGATTGAGTATCGTGCTTTAATGCTGCCTCTAAAGGCATACCTCATAAAGGCTGCATAATTCATAAGGTCAGAAGCACCAACTGCTGCGCTACCACAGAAAAGATCACTGTCTTTGTCTACATCTTTTCTAGACTCACCTGAAATAAGCACTGAGTTAAAGTCCAAAGCCCATTCCCATGCCGAGCCATGCAAATCGTATACTCCCCAATAGTTCTTGAAAGTGGAACCCACTGGTTTCTTTACAGTATTTGAGGTTTCGTACCATGCTAAAATGAACTTGTTGTATTCTTCCTTTCTCCTCGCATCTGCGGTGGTTTCATCGGCCATGGCGGCATATTCCCATTCGTCTACGGTAGGAAGTCTTTTGCCCTGACATTCACAGTAGTTTTTGGCGGCAAACCATGATACACTAGTAATAGGCGCGTTAGGAAGGAAGTTTCTACTGAAAGTGGTGTCATTTTCCCAGTCTACTAAATAGCTGTCGTCTGCATATAACTTTATTACGCGGCTTTTTTGCCATTCAGGGTGTTCAATCACAAACTGTCGATATTCTGCATTTGTAACCGGATATACATCCATTAAAAATGAACTCACTTTTACGGTCATAGTATCCACACCATATAAGGGAATAAATTCACCGCCTTTCACTAAAGCCATATTGTCTTTCTGCGCAAAGGCAGTAAACGGTAAGGCTAAGCAAAGGCATGATGCGAGTACTTTTTTGTAAAAGGAGTTCATTTCTGTTTTATAATTTATTTAGCGTTTCTTCTACTTTTCACCATGGCTGAAGTAACTTCTTTCTTGGAGTTACCCCAGTTGTTATAAACGAAGGTAAGTACACTGGCCACCTCAGTATCGGTCAGGGTTTGCTTTGTCATCACACTATTATACTTTGTGCCATTTACAGTAATTTCTCCTGACTTTCCGTGCAATACAACATCTATTGCTCGATCAACATCTGCATTTAAATAATCAGCCTTCGCCAATGGAGGGAAGATACCTGGGATACCCTGACCCTCAGGTTGGTGACAAGCAAAGCAAGTTTGTTGATAAACACTTTTACCAAGGTTCAGTCTTTCTGCAAGCGATAATTCTTGAGGTGCCTCTTCCTTGGCTGTAGCTGTGGACGGCATTGTTTGGATTCCACTACCTTCAGGTAGGTAAATACCTTCCATTTGTGTTCCTGAATAAACTTTCTCATCCTCTTCTCCTGAAACCTTTAGCATGCCCAAAGCTCCTTTATTGAAGGCTCTGAAGATGGAGTGGTCTACTAGGACTAAGGTGCCGGGAACGTCTACTTGAAACTCAACCATGGCCGCGCCACCTGCTGGAATTAGTGTGGTTTGCACATTTTTATTTACCAAAGTGCCGCCTTCAACGAATACTCTGTCAAAAATTTCACCGATAACATGGAAAGAAGAAACCAAGTTAGGGCCACCGTTACCCATAAATATTCTAACAGTTTCACCAACATTTGCAGTAAGTGCATTATCGCCAGTAAGCCCATTTACTTTGCCATTGAAAACCACGTAATCGGCATCTTCATTTACAGCCTTTTGCATGTCGAATGCTTGTAAACCACGCTCACCATTCGCTCCTTTTGTATAGAAATCACCTTGCATAACATAATACTCTTTGTCGACAGGAGGTAAACCACCTTCTGGCTCCACTAAGATTAGACCATACATTCCGTTGGCAATATGCATTCCCACAGGCGCTGTAGCACAGTGGTACACATACAACCCTGGGTTTAACGTTTTAAAAGAAAATGTTTTTTCGTGACCCGGTGCAACGAAAGAAGATTCTGCACCACCTCCAGGGCCTGTTACTGCATGTAAATCAATATTGTGAGGTAATTTGTTGTCTGGGTGATTTGATAATGTAAACTCTACTTCATCTCCTACACGAGTTCTAATGAAACTACCCGGTACTGAACCACCGAAGGTCCAATAGATGTATTTTACGCCATCGGTCATGGTGCCTTCTTGTTCAAGGATTTCCATATTCACAATTAGCTTTTTGGCTTTTCTATCCCCAATCGGAACAGGAACTTTTGGTGGAGAGGTAAGATCCGCAGTAATCTGCCCAGTAATAAGCATATCCTTAGCGTTCTTGGTTTTAGGTTTGTCATCTGAACATGATGCCAGAGTGACTAGAAAAAGCACCAATAATGTGGCCCTTTTTATGTCCTTGAGCGGTTTAAACGAGATGTTTTTCATAGTGTTAATTTGTTTGTTGTGTATGGCTTCTTTTCTTGTAATAAAGGTAAGTGTGGGGCAAGCGTCACTACATGATTTAGGTCATGTTTTTGTATGATTTATACTCATATTGGACGTGCTTTTTTCACTGTTTTTCAATGAGTTAAGTGCTTGATTTCTTTGTGTTTAAATTGGCTGTTGATCAACTCTGTTGAAGAGCAGTCAAATCAGTCAGTTCCTTTGAAAAGGGTAGGAGTAATGTCCAGCATAACCCAAAACCAATTGTTGGTGTTTTTGTCAGAATTTCCTTTTAAAACCTCCATACCGTCAGAAGCGAAAAGCTGTGAGTAGCCCACCTTCAAGGAGATACTCTTTTGTACCGCATGAGAAAACACCAAATCTATTTCATTGCCCAATTGCTTTTGAGTACTGCCGGCTATTTCAGAAGCTGCTGAGAAGTTGTGTAAGGTCACTGCTAAGCTGCTTTTGGTGTTTAATTTGGTGGTATTGGTAAAGTAAATATCGGTTAAGCCTACGTTGGGATAATGGTTGCCCACATAGAAGTAATCCATATACCCATTGAACTTATGGTTGGTGCCATACAGTGGGCTAAAAGCTTTGTTTTTCTGGTTACTAGGCGTCCCATTATCATTGCCGCTGATCATTTCCGCACCAAGTACAACTTTCGATTTTCCCGAAACTTGATAGTCAGCAGATAAGGCTAGGAGGTAGGCGTTCAGGCTACTGTTGGTGATGTCTTTCCCGCCTTGGTAATAAAGGTTAGAGGATAGCCCGAGTTTGTCCTTTTTGTAGTTGGTGTGGATTCCAACAGTTTGGCTGTATCGTACTTCATTGTTCTGACTGTTGGCATTGTCAATGTGTTGTAAACCATTGTTCAGGAATAGAAAGCTTCCAGAAAAATTATTCCAATCCTTGTGAAGCCACATGTACTGAAAGGTTTTATATGTCCCTAAAATGTTATAGTCGTTTCCTGTGAGTTGCTCGTTCGTTTGGTTGTAAGCCAAGCCAACATCTAGTTTGAAGCCCTTGTTTTGCCATTTCAACTGCAAGGCGTCATGGCTTCTTCCTTGGGTTGACCAATCCACATTGCCAAAGATCCGACTGTCGTCATAATCAATTTCTTGACGACCAGCCTTAATCGCAAATGCTTCGGTCAAATGAATTTTTGCCCAAGCTTGATAAATCATGAGGCCATTTCTATCCGCGGTATTCAATTGGGGTACATCGCCCCAAACGCTAATATTTTGAAAACTCAGTAACACATCGAGATTTTCACTCTTATAGTCAACATTTAGGCGGGTGCGCTGCCCAATAAATGCAGCGGGGTCTGTATTGTCTGGAAATAGCGTTTTGTAGCCGTGACGGTATTCAAAACGACTTCTCAGCTGCGCATCTACACTGATCTGCGCATGGAGGTTTGAAAAAAAGAGTAAAAAAAACACTACGGATATTCCTTTCAGTATTCTCATGACATTTTTGTTTTATTGTCGAATACAAAAGTTGTTTGAAATCATAGTGTACACTATGACTTATATCAGCTTAAGAGGTGATATAGAATGGCAGATTCGAAAGGTGTTAATTTTACGGTCTCTTCTTTACTCCTTTAATCGCAAGGTTGTTAGAAGGGTATTCTCTCCAATAAAATCTAGTGTGAGGCTCTTCAAGTATACAAAAAACCTTCATTCTTATTTAGAATTAAGATCCATACCTGATCAATATCATTGATCATCCAAAAGCTAAAAATGACTTTGTCAACCTAATTAAATGAGTGTGTGAATTGCCTTTTTTGATTAAATGGTTCGTTGTCTTTATGAAGCTTTAGGTTAACAGATCAAGCTTTGCCTATCGTAAAGATCACTTCCTAATTCACAGTAAAATCAATGGAAAAACTCAATACATCTGTTTCATAAACTCTTCCACTATCACTGAACTCAAATGATTGATCGAATGCTGTTCTATAGCTGCCTTTCTCCAATGGTGGGGCGTTACGACCTATACACCATAAGTGACCACCATCAATGCCATCTGCAGGCACAACCCAAGGCAACTCAAACTTGATTAAACCTTGTGAGTTGAAGTATCTGCCACCGCTTTTATTACAAAACATCCCAATATGTGGTTGACCCAAATCAGCCCTGCTATCAACGCCTACTAATTTGTAGACTCTAAAAAAATCTTCATACTGCGCCCAATCTAAAAAACTATCTACATTACCATTATTGACAATCCAAAAGCTAAAAATTATTTTATCACCTTGATTAAACTTTGTTGTTGGTTGGCCTTGATCATTAAACAAGCCGTATTTAAATTCGAACTGACCATCAACACGTTCCACTTGATGCCCGCCAGTAATTTGAATTTCTTCAATGACTTGTATTTCATCACCACTGCAAGCCGATAGGATTGCAATGGAGAGTGTTAATGTCAGCTTGAAGTAAAGCTTAAAAATCTCTTTCATTACTCTTTATTAACAACTCAAACTTTAAACTACCATGTTTTAAGTTTTACAGATAGCGACAACCACCTTCTAATTCACAGTAAAATCAATGATAAAACTTAACAAGGCTGTTTCATAGGTTTGCCCACCAATACGGAAATCAAATGACTGATCGAATGTTGTTTTATAGACCCCTTTTTCTAAAGGTGGTGCATTTCTGCCTTGTTTCCACAATGTCTTATCAAGCTTAGCACTTTCTGGTACAATCCAAGGTAATTCAAACTTAAGAACCTTGTCCGAACTTGGTTCCACCCCAAGTTGTTTTGTAAAGAACATTCCATCATGGGGCTGTCCCATATCAACTTGATGAGCAATTCCCTCTAGTTTATATACCCTAAAAAAATCTTTATATTCAGATTGCAGTAAGTCCCAATATTGCTCCGTATCGTTTTTGATCCAAAAGCTAAAAATAATTATGTCACCCTGCTTAAACTCAGTGGTGGGTTGACCTTGGTCATTGAATAACCCGTATTTGAATTCGAAATCACCATCGGTGCGCTGCACTTGATGACCGCCTTCAATTTGTACTTCCTCAATTGTTTTTAAATCATCACTACTGCATGCTGACAACATTGAAAATGATAATAATAAAATTAGTTTGGCATAAGGTGCGCAGAATAAATGCCGAGACAGTTTAAGTTTGAAGTTTTTCATTGCCTGATAATTTAATTTTAAAGCGTAACTCAAGTTACTGAATAATTAGACCTTTAGTAAATAATCCTTTGTCTGTTTCTATCAAAACCTGATAAACACCGGTTTTTAGTCTGCTAACGTCAACCGTAACTTCTGATTGTGGCTTGTTGAGTCGCATGCTTATTTTTTCGATCATTTGTGCATCGAGTATTTTGATAGCCGTAATTTGAGTTGGGTTTTCCGTTTGTTTGGCTGTTGTCTCTATTGGTGCAATGGCAACCGTGGTTTTATTTTCAGCGGGGTTAGGATAAATGTTTATACCATCTGAGTTACTCACCCTTAGATCGTAAGGCCCTCCAGGGCCTCCCAGTACTCCCGAGTGCTCTACCCATAAAATTTTCGCTCCACCAGTACCACAGTCATTAACACCCATCAATTGAACATATCCGCTATTTCCGTCTATACCAGTATAGGCCAATAACTGAGAATGGATTGTGGTATTCTCCATTTGCCAGTCGTTTGCTGGACCACCTAAGGATGGAACGACTTGAAAAGGGTAGGGTAACCACCACAGATAAGAAGTGGCACCATCAGCAGGGCTGCCTTGATAAAGGTGGGTGGTACTGGCATCTACTTCAGTAGGGCCAGTAACATTCCCAGATGGGGCCGCAGGTTCTCCTATCCAAATTGTTTTTGAAAGCACAACTGGGCCACAACTGGCATTTACAGTGGCCCAAATTTCCCTAAAACCAGAAACGTAAGCGTCCGATGCTTTTACAGTAAGACTATTAGTTCCTTGACCAGACACTATATCAATATCGGCCCCTACCACCCAAGTAACGGTCGCCCCCACAGGAGCATTAGAAATGGTATAGACACCTCCCGTTGGATTAACGCTGCACAGAATAGGAGGGGCAATATTAATAGATATTGGGCTTTTGGTATTGATAGATAATGCCCCTGTGTTGCCTGGGTCAAGCCAATCGCTTAGGCGTGTCTGGGGAGTGCCGCCACCAGTCCATGATATGTCAAAACGGCCATATAAGTCTTTTGCAAATGGTGTTGCACAAGATGAATCTCCGCCCTCCAATTGGCCAATTAAGCGATGATTCTGGTCAAAAAGCCCAGACCCTGAAGAACCACCCTCAGTTACTCCTTGGTTCCAACGGACACTCCAGAAGTTATCACTTGGTACTACATTAATATTCGGGCTAGCCTCTTTAACTGGGCTATTGATATCAAGTGATATTTTCATGACATCACCTGATGGGTGATGAATTCCAGTTGCTGAAGTGGCAGGAAGAGTGCCACGATTCCAACCCGCCATTTTTGTACATACTTCGGGCTGTTGATCTAATTCCAGCAGTGCAAAATCGGAATTATACCATCCAGATCTAAAAGTACTACCGCTATAACTCATAAAATTAGTATCATCTCCACCGCCACAAGTGGGGCTTTTGTATTGAAACCGAAATACAAAGTCTTCCGCACGATCAATTTCTTGCTGGGACAAAATAGTATTTTTTGGAAATTCAACATTAAGGCAATGAAAGGCAGTTAAGAAATTAGGGGTGAAATCTTGACTCGTGTTATTGAGTAATGTCCCTGAACACTTCCTTGTACCATTTGCCAATAGCACCATTGCCACGGCATCAGATTCATCCTGCCAATCAGTGCCTTGTGGACAGTTAATATCTATGTTACAGTCACCAGAGAATCCAGTGCCGCCAGCCTTAAAAGTATTTTTATATCCGTGGATTACTTTCTCCAAGTGTAATTGGCTTTCACCATTTGACTCTGAAGGCTCAAATAGCTCAAGAACTATTCCCTCTCCTTGAATTAAATCTGTGGAAAATCTTTTGCTTTTCTTATTATCCTTGGGGGTGATTGGCCCCATAAGCATGGTTTGCTCTTGATTGTAGATGTACAATTCTGCGCCTTTGGCCAAAAAGAAGCTCTTGAAAATTAAATTAATGGAGTATGCATTTTCAGAGGTAATGGGTAATTTCCAAATACGTCCACCCTGAACATTTTTCCATTCTCCAGCATTTTCTAAGCCCAAATCAACATCTATGGCTTTTCCAAAACGAAAAGGGAGGCCTAAGCCTTTTTCAAGCTCATCTTCAGCTAGTAAAGCGTTAACGTCAACTACGGGCATTTTAACAGCCGCTGGCAAAGATTTAGGGTTGAATCTTTTTACGCTTTTAAGTTCTTGTGGGCTTAATCTTTGAGTTTGGACTTGTGCAACCCCTGTTGCGATGGATAACATGAGTACAGCTAGAGTGACGATATATTTCATATGAGTTGGTATTTATACTTATAGTGCAAGAAGTTAAAGGTATAAATTGAAAGTTCCAAATAGATGTAGCTGGTACTGCGTAGCTTATATAATTGATTTTTTAAATTTGGTTTTAAAATAGCACTAAAATATTTGATTATTTGTATTAATGAGGCTAGTGTTGGATATGGCTAGTGTACTATATAGGCAAAGCAGATTCAAAGAGGGGCATAAGATAAATGAAGACAACAAAGAATCACTTACTTCTTATACCTTCTTCTTGATTCCTTTAATCGCAGGCTCATTCCATGGGTCATCGGGCCAAACGTGTTTAGGGTAACGCCTTTTCAGCTCTTTCTTTACTTCAAAATAGGCATCAGCCCAAAAGCTCTTTAAATCGGAAGTGATTTGAACAGGTTTAAAACCAGGAGAAAGCAGATGTAGCAAAATGGATTGTTTACCGTCATTTACTTTTGGAGTTTCGGTCAAACCAAATACTTCCTGAATACGAACAGCCAATACAGGCGGTTCGGCATTGTCGCGGTACATTAGCTTGATTTTAGAACCGCTGGGAACGTTGATATGTGTTGGAGCCTGTTTGTCTAACTGTTGCTGTTGCTCAAAAGTAAGGCTGTGTTGCAATACTTCTTTTAAGTTAATTTTCTTTAAATCTTCAGGTCGTTTTACATTGGTTAAATAGGGGCTGAGCCATTCGGCATTGGTTTGTAGAAGGCTAGAAGTGCTTACCTCTGGCCATTGGTATTGTGGATTCCATTTTCTTAAACTAAGAATCCTGTTTTGCCATTGTTGAACGTCTTCATTAAAATCAAGAAGTTTCTCACCTTCTTTTTTCAAAGCTTCAGAAATGGCCGCAACCAAATGACTTTCGTCTGGAGCGGGCAGAGGCTTACTTTGTAATACAATGCTTCCAATGCGTAAATCCTTGGTAGCAATTAGGCCACCCTCATCAGTGTCCCAAGTAATAACTTCCTTTTCCTTTACCAAAGGGGCTAAATCACGAGGGTTCAATGGAGAAGCCATAAAGATTTTCCCCATCCCTTCTCTGGCGTCAATATGGCAAATGGCCAGCCAAGGTTCATCTGCCAAGTCTTCTCTATGGTCTGCCATGGCATAGCGTCCATTAGAAAGTTGGAATTGAGCATTGTTGCCGGGGCGTGCAAAAGCAATCCTTTCAGGGTAGGCCCTCGTCAGCAAAACACCAGTTTCAAATGGGTCGATGCCATTATTGTCGGGCTCAATATTAAAAAGGCTTCTGTATTGACTAGCAATTTTCTCAATACGTCCCATTTTGCGGTTGTCTCGGTTTTCTCTTCTGTGGGTTCTGAGGGCTTCAATTCTAGTATTGATATCAATACCCGCCTCTCTGCCAAGTGGGTCGCGTTCTTCAAGTAAGGCTGCAATATCTGTAGCCAATTCTAGTTGATCATCTTCTTCAGCCATAAGCAACATATGAGCGATTCGTGGATGGCAGGGTAATCGGAGCATGCTTTTTCCATGCTCGGTGATTCTACCGTTTTCCAGAGCTTCTAACTGATGGAGTAAATCAGTGGCTTGAGATAAAGGGCCCTTTGGAGGAGGAGTGAGCCAAGTCATTTGCTGCACATCTGTAATGCCCCACTGCGACATGTCGAGTACCAATGAAGCTAAATCTGCTTCAAGTATTTCTGGCGTAATATGCTCAGTTAATCGCTGTTGGGTTACCATGGACCACATACGATAACAAACTCCTGGGCTTAATCGGCCAGCCCTTCCTGCCCGTTGATCAGCCGAATCTCTTGAAATACGAACAGTTTCTAATCGAGATAAGCCAGAATTGGGGTCGAATTTAGAGGTGCGGCCAAAACCACTGTCTACCACTACCTTAATGCCCTCAATGGTCAAACTGGTTTCTGCAATAGAGGTAGCCAAAACTACTTTTCTCTTCCCGTCTCTATCAGGAAGAATGGCTGCGGCTTGTTGCCTTTGGGGCAACGAACCGTAGAGCATGTGGATAGAAAAGCCTCTTAGTTCTTTTCTTAGTATTTCGTTGGCGGTGTGGATTTCCCGTTGGCCGGGTAAGAAAATCAAAATATCACCTTCATTGCTTTTAGCAGCCTTAATTACAGTTCTGGCACAGAGTTCGGCCATTAAAAACTCGTCAATGTCGTTTTCATAGCGCACATCAACAGGATATTGCTTGCCTTTGCTTATTACTGCAGGTGCCTTCAACAACGAAGTTAGTTGTGGCATATTCAGGGTGGCCGACATGACCATGATTCTTAAATCGGTACGTAATACCTGCTGAGCCTCACGACACAATGCTAAAGCTACATCGGCATGAATGCTGCGTTCGTGAAATTCATCAAAAATAACCAAGCCTACATTTTCAAGCGCATTATCGCTTTGGATCATTCTTGTTAGAATTCCTTCGGTAAGCACTTCTATTTTGGTTTTTTCAGAGGTTCTATTTTCAAACCTAATCCTAAACCCAACTGTTTGTCCTACTGGTTCACCTAAAAAATAAGAGAGACGTTCAGCAATGGTTCTGGCGGCCAACCTTCTTGGCTCCAACATCAAAATTTTCTTTCCCTCTAGCCAAGGTTCGTTTAATAAAGCAAGGGGTAAAAGGGTGCTTTTTCCTGCTCCAGGAGGCGCGTTTACAATAAGTGTGTTTGCGTTAGAAAGGTGTTGACGTACATCGTCAATAATTTCGGTAACTGGAAGCTGGATAGAATATGGGTCGAAAGACAAAGTCTGCTGAGTTATGAGGTATAAGTGAACGTAAAATTAAGATGCTTTTATTAAGGTTAAAATGGTTTGGGGTAAAAGCTTTGAATGACATCAGCGGTTGCAATGGTTGAAGAAAATTATTCTAAATTCACACCATAAACAAATTGATGATTATACCATGAAAAAGCCCATTTTATCGCTCCTCACATTTTTTGCAGCTTCCTCGTTAAGCATTACTAGTTGCCAAACCCCGCCAGAAGTTAATCAAGAAGATGTAACCAGAATTATTACCACTTTGGCCTCTGATGAGATGGAAGGCCGAATGATTTTTACTCCGGGAATTGAAAAAGCCTCGCAATTTATTCAAGAGGAATTTAAGAAAGCTGGGTTAGAATACTTGGAAGGAATGGATAGCTATAATCAGCAGTTTAATATTTATTCGATTACTCCAGGGAATGCGATTATATCGGTAGATGGAAAGGTTGTTGAACCTCAAAACTTTCTCACCATGTCAAGTGCCGAAAGCCTAGAATGGCCAGAGCTTGAAGGGGTAACTGTGCATACCGTGGCTGCTAGTGATAATTTTCAGTCAAAGTATGGTGAAATCAGCCGAATGTCGGGTAAAAATTTAGTGCTGGTTGATCCTGCTCACAAAGACTTTTTTGGTAGAGTAAAGAACTTTACGCTAAGAGCAAATAGGGCAACAGAAGTGAATAATAATGATGCTACTGTAATGGTTTTGACGAATAACACGGCTATCAAAAGCCTTAATGTTAAAATTGAAAACACGGTTAAGGCCCAAAGTCTTTCTAATGTAACAGGTAAGATTACAGGTAATAGAGAGAATGAAATTGTTTTATTTGGTGCGCATTATGATCACCTAGGCATTAGAGAGGGAATGGAAGGGGATAACCTTTTCAATGGTGCTAATGACGATGCTTCTGGAACTACAGCGGTAATTACTTTGGCGAAGTATTTTGCCGCAATGGGCAAGAAGCCCGAAAGAACAATTGTTTTTGTTGCTTTTACTGCCGAAGAAAGTGGTGGGTATGGTTCAAGACATTTCTCTGAGCAATTGAATCCAGATGAAATTGTAGCCATGTTCAATATTGAAATGATTGGAAAAGGAGCGAAGGAAGGGCCAAACACTGCATGGATTACAGGTTTCGAAAAGTCTAGTTTTGGTAAATTATTGCAAGAGGCGGTTGAAGGAACGGAATACACTTTCTACCCAGACCCTTACCCAACTCAGAATTTATTCTACAGATCTGACAATGCTACATTGGCTAGGTTGGGAGTTCCTGCTCATTCGATTAGTACTACACAAATCGATATTGATCAAGATTACCATAAAGCTTCTGATGAAGTAAGTACTTTAGATATGGCACACATGACGAATACCATTAAGGCCATTGCTAAAGCCGCAGAAAGAATGATTTCTGGTGAACAAACACCCACCAGAGTTGACCCAAGTGGGTTAAGATAAACTGGATATAAACCTATAAAAGAGGCTCATCTGCAATTTGCGGATGAGCCTCTTTATATTATAATGACACTTTTACAAACTTAAACGCTCTTCTTGCTCAGCCACCTACCTTTAAAAACGAATAAGGCAGACATAACAACGAACACTAAAACTAAAGCCGCTGAATTGATTAAAACCTGAGATAAACCTAGAGCAGATACGTCTATAAAAGCGTAGGGGTAAAATTGAGAAATACTCCCTCTAAAGAGTATGAATATCAAATAGACAAGTGGAAAAACAAGCCATTTAGGAATCTGCTTGTAACTGATTTTTGATTTGTTTTCATATAAAAACCAAAAGCATATGACTAACAACGGATTTACTGAATGCAGCAGTTCATCTACTAACATGCTTAAGCCTTGAGGCTCCCATATTTGACGAAGTAAAATTTGATAAACCAAACCCACAATAGTAATGTAAACTGTAATTGCGGTTAAAAAGCCAGAGCTGTTAGCTCTAGTGCTTTTGGTTACTGAAATCGCCTGATCAGTAAAGTAAATGGCCACCAAGGAGTTGGTAAGGATAGTGAAGAAGCTAAAGAACCGAATTGTAGTTTCTGGAATTCCCGTAACCCTGTTTTCTAACATTATGTAATACTGCGCGACTACAGCGAACCAAACGATAAGAGCAAAAATTACAGATAAGGTTCTTTTCATTTTAAGACTGTTCACAAGGTTATTGAATCAAAGATATCCTCTAGTAATTACCTAAATTCTTTTGGAACAATAAGCATCTAGCAAACTATAAAGCCTCTTTTTTGAAAATTAAGCTGAGTAAAATTGGTTTAGTTTCCTCTTTGACTTTTACTCCATTCCCAATTTTACGGCAATTGCCTTATTGAAGCAGCTTGGGCGAGCAGGTAAGTTTGTAGAGTACATAAACCGTTCAATCATGCATTTTGAAAAGAAAGTCCTAGTGCTCATAATTGCTATTTTAGCAGTTTTTGCTTGCGACCCCAAAGAAGACACAGACCCAACTATTAAGGCAGCACAAAACGTCACATTCAAGAAAATTATGGAGCTTTCTCCCTTTGCTGCTGCTGAAAACATCAGTGTAAGCCCTAATGAGAAGTACATGATATTCTCGTATCAGGAGAACACCACGGTAAAAAATTATTATTCTAAAGATGGCGGAGAAACAGTTCAAGAGTTGTTTACCTACGGAAACGGCAGTGGCATCTCGACTCAAACCAATATCAGCAATAGCGGACTATTTGTTACAAGCGGTGGAGGAGTCTATGACCTCAACAATATCAGGTCAGGTTCTGCGGCTGTGCATTACGCCACAGGGGTAACTGATTCAGGAAAACTGATATACATTCAGAATGATGGTGCCAATGGCAAAACTTTCTTTATCGACAATAATGGCACTTATGAAAGTACAGGAGTTCGACTAACCATGGACCAGAGTTTCTACCTAGGTACTTCGGGTGAGAAAATGGGCTTTTTCGATAGCTATAATAGAGTGATAGGTGAGTTTGATGTAGCTACAAAAACCTTCACCCAAGCTACTTTAACCAACCTCAATTATTCACAAGTGTATGGCAATGGACTCAGTAGAAACAAAGTGAAAACTGCTTATAGCTACGGTCACTTCGCTTATGCAAAAGAGGGTGGAGTAATCATTATTACGCCAAGTAAAGAAATTCGGTACTATAATTACCCAGCCGATTATCAGATTTGGCAAAACACCGAAGGCGGTATGAAGCTTTTTGGCGACCATGCTTATGTAAATATTTTCGACAGGTGGGGCGCGAAAAAGTTGTATGTAGCTTCAGGCACTACGGTAGAACCAGTTGACCATGACTTTGCTGTTTGCCGAGTAGGAGATAAGGTGTACAGCCAAGGGTTTTTAGAAAATGGCTCTCGTTTTAAAAGCGGAATTATTAAGGAATCGAATGGGACGAAGTCTTACCTGCCATTGGAGTACGACTTTCAATATGCTTCAAATCAGATGTTTGGAAAAACTTATGTATTGGGCAATTACGCCTATGTGAGCGATAAAGTATACGACATTAGTGCTAAAACTTATGCCACTTCGCCCATCGGTGAAATAGTAAGCATTTATCATGACGAAAGTAAAACACTGGCTTACACTTCAAAGGGGATTTACACCAGTACTGATAACAGAAACTGGACCGAAGAATCTACTGACCCGATAAGACCTAACTTGGTGACCAAAGGCACCGATGGAAAATACCATGCGCTAACACTGGTTCAGCAAGTGTACATATCACCAAGTACCCAAGCTAGAACATATTCGGTCGATATCCGTGCCTACGAGTCTGTCAATGGTATTGGTTGGAACTTTGTAACCGGATCGGCCACAAACCTGTCAGGTACCGGTCCGAGATTTATGAGCTCTGATGGTAAAGTTCAGGCTATAAACAATAATGTGGGTAGTGCAGGTATCTCCTCTTTTAGTGAAAACTTTGGAGAAAGTTGGGTGAGGATTGTCAACGGTGTGAATACAACAACTGGCGAAGCAGTTCCAGCTGGTTTTAAAACCAGTGAATTTGAAATGAGCAACGGTAAGTTTTTGTCAGTGCAATTCGAATTCAACGGACAGATGTTCCTCAACTCTTGCGCAACTTCTACAGGCGATTGTACCGAAATAGAAATTGTTCCAAGTTTCAATGCTGAAAGCATGTATCAGTTCGATGATGGTAGTACCACTTTAACCAGTAAAGATGAATTGGTTTTCAATACGTTAGACGGTATTTACTTATCGAGCAGCATTCGCTAAGGTTAATGAAAGAACAACTTCCTTTAGCGCCAGAAGACATTAAAAGGCTGAGAAGGCACCTTATTCCCATGATGATTTTCCCAATCATGGTGGTGGTGATGTTTGGCCTTTTCGCCTCCTTTGTTTTCGAAGATATTTTTGAAACTTTCGGTAGCGACAGCAGCGGAAAAATTATGCTGGCTGTATTTGGCTTATTCTTTTTCGGCATTATCGGTTATATGATATGGTCGGCTTCTATCGATTTAAAAAGAGGTATTAAATATAGAATTACAGGCAAAGTTACCGACAAGCGCTTAAATGTAACCACGTCAACCACCACAGGCAGTGGTGGTTCAAGAGGGGCAAGTGGAACTAGTACTAAAACCACGAGAAGCTACTTTTTATACATCGATGGAGAAGAGTATTCTGTAGAGTATAAAGAGTATACGCGAACCAAAGTTGGTTCTCAAGTGGTGCTAGACCAAGCGCCAAAATCTAAACTTACTTTAAAACTGACCGAAGTACAGCCTGCAGGTTTCGATCAAAAAGTAGTGGAAGAGCAGAAAACCGAGAATAGAAAGTTTTTAGAAAGCACAGTTCAAGAAGTTCGCCTCAGCGACCGCGACCTAGAGGCCATAAAGGGTATTTATACTGCCGAAAAGAATAGACGGTTTATGTTTATGGGGCCTGTGCTAATTTTTGACCTGATGTTAATCGCTAATGGTTTATGGACTTTCGTGTTGGTGATTTTTCCGCTTCTGCTTGTGCCCTTATGTCAGTTTTATAGGGTGTTGAGAAGTTACATAAGGTACAACAATGCTAAGCTTTACGGATACAAAATAGGATACACAGCCTTGGTAGAAGATAAATTGACTTTCACTTCTAACCGTTCGGGCAATGTAAATAGGGTAGTGACTACCAGAGGCACTATTAATGTAAATACCCTTCTTTACGATAAGCTTTCAGTTGGTGATAAAGTCATTTTATTCGCTCCAAAGCAGGGTAAACACTACTTAAGTCTGGTCACTTTAGACAAAGAAGAGTTTCATTTGAGGTAGGGGAATGGTTAAGTCCGAACGGCTTGCACCCAACGGTTCTCAGCTATACGCAGGCAGGGCTTTTTACCACTGAGCTTCCTACGAAGAACTGAACTTCAAATTTACCACTTGCCTGTCCTACGAAGCACGAAACCCCTGCTTGCGTATAGGTGATGTTATGCGGTCGTACTTTTTAAGCCCATTTTCTTATAGCTTCTACAATACTATCTGTATTCCACCTAACAACTTCATTTGCTCTTGATGAAATAACTGTTGATACTCTCTCTGCTCCACGAGGCACAACACCAATAATAGGTTTTCCTAACCCCAAAGCCTTGTCCAATTCCCAAACCATCCATTCACTATGAGATGCATAGATACCTGCTATTCCTAGAACGACATCTGAATTTGATATTTTCTGTTTTAATCGTTGTCTTATATAATATGCATTATCTGAATTTATTGGAACGTCAGGTGTCGCTTCTTCAAATTGCACATTAAAATATCCTTTATTCTCTAATAGTCTTTTCAGACTGTTTAGGTCATCGATATAAGCCCAAGAGTGGCTTATGAAAATAGTGTATGTCTTTGCCATATTTTATTATTTTAAAAGATTCTTAATTTGATTAAGAGATTTTTGGTATGTTTCCAATTGCCATTCCTTTGGACTTAACTCCATAAATTTTTGTTCAAACTCTTTATGTTTTTCTTTTTCTCCTATACCAAAGTAACAATTTGATAAAGTAGCATAAATCCACATCAAATCACTTCTAATCTCAAAATCTTCATCCTCTTCAAAAAGATTAATGATTTTGATAATTTCCTTTCTAGTCTCTTTGGCAGAAAACTTCAAAAATACTTTTTCATCGGGATCCTCAATTAATTCAGCTTTTAGATTTAGGCATAAGGCAAAATTTTCACCTGTATAATAATCTTGATTAATTGTGAAGCCTCTTTTGTAATAATCTATTGCCCTATCAAGGTATTCTATTTCGTCTTGATTATTCTCCCAAAGTCTCTTATAAATTGCGCCTGTTATTCCTAAAGTTTCTGGGTCAATTGTATTCCTATCATCGGGTTCAAGCTGCTTTATTATGCCTAATGCGTCAATTAGAGCAACATTAGGGCTAACTGTTTTATCCTTGTAAGTACAAAGTGCAAGTTGCTGGATGAAATAAGTGTCATTATCAACCTTGTCTACGAGTTTTCTCCATAGTTTCTTAGCTTCTTTAAAGTTACTGTTTGACATTTCAATTTTAGCTTTCTCTGAAATGGCAAAAATGCTTTTCTCTTTCTCCGCCAAATCTTTAATGACTTGAATGTACTCTTCTTCAGGTAAGGTATATGGTTTTACGCCTCGAATATGATGAAATAAAGGACTGTCGGTTTCTTGACTTCTGTCTACTTCCTTTATTAATTCAGTTAATTCTCTAATACATCTTTCAGCCTCTTTACTCCCTATGTCCTCGCCCATATGAGTATATGTGAAAGTTTTGTTGTGGTTAATATCAAATGGGATGTTTCCATCCTTTTCTTTCATTACTATTGTAGAAAATGGGCGTGCTGCGTGTCTAATGCCAAGTTCATAAATTGCATTAGGGTTAAATGTCGTTATATCTGCAATTACAAGGTCAGAATGTATTAATAATGCATACATACTTTTGTCTATTATACCTGACTCTAATACCTCGTCACCTCTGATACATTTAAAACCTGCATTTTCTACCGCTGGTTTAATTATGGTGTTATATGTGACATCTAAGTCGAAGGTTTTACCTAATGTTGGGTCTGTTTTCTTTCCATAACCCATAATCACAAAACAAATCTTTTCCATTTTTTAGTTGTTCGTTGTTTTTTTAGTATGCCGCATAACGTTAGCTATCTTGCACTTTTATGCACGATATATTTCCAATAATTTACGAAAAGTGCACTATAGCCAACCAACGGGTACTGTATAACGTGCACTTTTTGAATTTTCTAGAAAAACACAGGGGTTTAAAAAGTATATGCGTGTTTTTCTTCTCGGAAGAAAAGAATTTAAAAGAATAATTACAAGGGTAGGTTGGTTTTGGAGCTAGAATTAGTCGGCTGAGCAATTGTCACCAACACAGGCCAGAGTTTCAGCTCTAAATCCGATTAACCGATAACTAATACACCAATCACCGATTTTTCTAGTCAAGTGCAAGGCCGTGGGAGATGCTGAAATAAATTCAGCAGGACGCTGTATGGCTGGCTTTTGAGCTAACCCCAACTTTTAACCATGAACCATAAACTCGGAACTTTCTTCCTCTTTTCCGATTAACTGATAACTAATCCTCTAATCCCCCAATGACTAATGACCGATCCACTGTTTCCCTGCTTCTGCGAAGCAGATTACGTCAATTGCCCTATTGAATGCCGTAAGCAAGCAGCCTAAGTTTGATTTATAATTTAGATTAAAATAGGAGGTACATTATGAATAGGAAATTATGGTTGTTTATGCTAGTCGCGATGTTTGCTGGCTTAACACTCAAGGCGCAATCAGTTGGTGAAATTAAAGTGAAAAAATTAGGGCCCGCTAACCTGAATTATCGCAAGAGTCCTAAACGAGTTGCCATTTCAGATTTTCAGGTAAACTATCAAACTGCACTTACCTTAGAAGATGAGAAAAAGGGCGGGAAAATGTGGCGAGGTGGAATTAAGGGAGATGCCAAAGCTTCACTTACCGTTGTGCTCGATGGTCTGAACCCAGATGATTTGCAAAAACTTACTGACCAGCTATATGCCCAGTACGTGAACGATTTAAAAGCTCAGGGTTTTGAAATCGCTTCCATTGATGAAGTTTGGAACCACAACGCTTTTGTGAAAAACCGTGAGAAAAGGTGGGAGTTAAAGGCAGGTGAAGGACCCGAGCAAGGCAAAGCCTTTGGTGTGATTCTGACCAGACCGTCTACGCAAAAATTTGTTGTTCCGCTTAAAACATTCGATAAGAATAAACCAGGTATCGCCAGTTTAGCCGATTATGTAGAAGGTACCGAAAACAAAGTGGTTAATCAGAAGCGTGACTTTATTTGGAACAAAGTAGTGATTGAGGTGACTGTTTTTGAAGATGGGCAAGGCGAGATGTCTAAAACGCTAAACAGACATGCAGGTTCGGCACAGGTAAAGGTGGAAACCAATTTTAAGGTGAATGAAGCCAGTACAAACCGATTTGATATGGGAACTTTCATGGCCAGAGGCGGAGTGGAAATCGAGGATGTTTTGGAAAGACAAAAGTTTGAGGCAGGTATGAATGCCGACAGAGATAAATTAGGAACAGATTATGGTGTTTTGAGAGTATGGAGTGTTGAAGATAGAGAGAAAACCAATTTTGCTACGGTGGTTTGCGATCCTTCTAAATACTTAAAAGGTGCTGAAATGGCAGTAGATGCATTCTTAAAATCTACTGTTCAGGAAATGGCCGCTAAAGCCAATTGAGAATACTTTTTATGGTGATGTGCATAAGCTCGTTGGGTTCTCAATTTATTCAGAACTCGCGGGCTTTGCCTTTTGAGTTTCTATCGCCATTTCTAATTTGCTTTCCCTTCTCAAAGCAGTTTTCAGAAAGAAATTCAGGTACGCTTCAGTCCAAACCTTGTTAATAATCAAATTAGGTTTGATCTTATAAAGGCTTGATCGGGTAATGAATGAAAAAATGTTTCAAATACTTTAAAGCTCAATTTCCCTAATTCAAATTCTTCTCTATTTTTATTACATGCGTTCATTCCATAAACTTCGTTTCCTAATAGCCATTTCGCTGCTACTATTCACGGGCGCCTACTTACAGGCACAGAATACACCTCAATCGGTTATCGATGCCCTTAAAGATTCCCTCTCTGTGAAGAGTGGAAAAGAGCGAATTGAGTTTTTAGGAGATATAGGCTTTAAGTACCGAACCATTAATAAAGATAGTGCATGGCATTACGTTCGCCAAGCCTATAAAGAAGCAGAGGCTTTTGGAGATAAGGATCTTCAAGGTAGAATATCAATGAATTTGGCCATTCTGAAAACCGAGGCCGGAGATTACGAGGATGCCATCAAGTCTTATAAACTCGCTATGAATTTGGTAGACTCTACCAATGGTTCGCAAACACTGAGTTTTGTATATCACAATATGGCGAATGCCTATGAGCGCACTGGCGTTATAGATACCGCTATTTACTATTCCTTAAAGGCGCTCAGACGTTATGAAATCGCCAATGATTCGCAGAGAATCGCATCGGTAAAGCTGAATATTGCCAGCCAATACCGAACCATTAAAGAGTATGAGTTGTCGGAAAAGGTGAATATGGAGTCTTTAGAAATGTATCGCGCTTTGGGCGATGTGTTTTTTCAGGCGGCAATTGAAAATAATTTATCCTTGCTCAATAATGATCAGGAGCGCTATCAAGAAGCACTTCAGCATGCAAAAAAGTCACTGGAATTATGGCAGTCTATTGGGCAAAGGTTGGTCGTAGCTTACAGTTATACCAACTTAGGTATTGCGCAAAAAGGACTGGGTCAGTTAAATGAGTCAGAGCAATCTCTTAAAAATGCCTTGGCACTTCAGCAAGAAAGGGGAGATAGATACGAGGTAATATTCTTGAAGATGCATTTAGCAGATGTATTAAATAAGAGAGGAAATTATACCGAAGCGGCAAACTTAGGTAAAGAAGCATATCAAGGAGCGGTGGATGATGACCTGCTTATCTTTCAACAAAAAACAGCACTCACGCTTTCTAGCATTTATGAAAATGAGCGCAACTACCAAAACGCATTAGTTTACCTGAAAAAGAGTAATGCGGCTCAGGATAGCCTATTTATTACCGATAAGGCCAAAGAAGTTTTAAAGCTTAAGCAGCAATACGAAACAGAACAAAAGGAAAACGAAATCCTTCGTCAACAAAATGAACTGGTTGAAAACGAGCTGATTATTAAAAAACGAAACAACTTGCTTTTAGCCAGCGGTGGCTTAGTGATACTTATTCTTGTGATAGGTTATGGGGTTTTTAGAGATCAGAAGTTGAAAGCACAAGCGCAAAAACGAGAGGCCGAACTGCAAAAGGCCATGGTAGAAGCGCAAGCACAAGAAAATTTAAAGGAACAACGTATTCGTATTGCCCGCGATTTACACGATAATATCGGGTCTCAACTTACCTACATTACCTCAATTACAGATACCGCAAAACGCAATATCGAAAAAGGAGAGGTGTTTATGGCAGAGAAACTAACCCAAATGAAGCAGTTCACTTTAGTTACCATTTCTGAATTGCGCGATACCATTTGGGCGATGAATAAGGATGAAATCAGTTTGGAAGACATTCAGGAGCGTACAAATCAATTGGCCGCTACCATTCACGATGCCACTGATGATGCCATTAGCGTACGCACAGTTGGCGACAATAGCGATAAGGTGCTGAATGCTTTTGTGGGAATGAACCTGTTCAGGATTATCCAAGAATCTATCAATAATGCCGTAAAACACTCAGAAACTAAAGAGGTGGTGGTGTCTTTTAAAGATGTTGGAAGCAAGATGGAAATTGTGATTGAAGACTTCGGAAAAGGCTTTGACACCAAAACACAGTCTGCTGGAAACGGACTTTATATTATGAAAAGTAGAGCGGAAAAAGCCGGGATAGAATTTAAGCTTAGCAGTAAAGTAGGAGAGGGAACAAAAGTAGAGTTAAGTGTAGAAGCTTAAAAATGTTAAAATTGGAGACCAATTAAGGCAGTGAAAAGTATGAGAACAAGGTTAGCCATAGTAGATGATAATACCTTTTTAGCGAGGGCTATTAATGAGAAACTGTCTCCTTTTAGTGATTTAGATATTAAATACACTGTTCATAACGGAAGTGAGTTTTTAGCCAAACTAGAAAAGAACCATAACCTTGATTTGGTATTGATGGACATTGAAATGCCTGTACTCGATGGTATTGAAACCGTGAACATTGTCAAGCAGAAATACCCTCATATCAAGGTGCTTATGCTCACGGTTTTCGATAATGATGAGAACATCTTCAATGCCATTCGTGGTGGAGCCGATGGTTACTTACTAAAGGAAATTGAAGGAGATAAATTATACAAAGCCATTGTAGAAACCATTGAGGGAGGCGCAGCCATGAGCCCTTCAATTGCAGTGAAAACGTTAAAATTGCTTCGGTATCCTGAAAAACAAGACTCACTCCGAATCGAAGAAGATATTGTGGGTTTAAGTACGCGTGAACAAGAAGTACTAGAGCAATTGGCCGAAGGGCTGAGCTATACTGTAATTGCCAATAACCTGTTTCTTTCGCCCAGTACAGTAAGAAAGCACATCGAAAATATCTACAAAAAACTACAAGTGCATAATAAGCTAGAGGCCGTTCAAAAGGCCAGAAGGCAAAGCTTGATCTGACCCAAGCTCAGTTTTTTTCAGATTAAGCCTTTTTCTCGAAATCCTTATAAAGTAAACTTGGCTGAATACCTTGGTTGTTCTGATACTTGCCTTCTTTGTACGTATCGTAATCCCCTTCAATGGTGTGATAGAAAATCTGACAAATTTCTACACCTGAATAGATTCTAATCGGTTGTACACAGAAAATCTCCAAAGTCCAGAAACCGTTGAAGCCTACATCGCCAAAGCCAGCAGTAACGTGAATAAACAAGCCTAAGCGCCCGATAGAAGAACGGCCTTCCAGCATAGGCACAAACTTAGAAGTTTCGGTGTGCTCCACCGTACGACCCAAGTAAAGCTTATTGGTTTCTAACAGTAACCCTTCTTCAGGAATAATCAGTTTTTCTGTTGGGTTAGGTTGCTTCATATCCAACTCGTTGTTGGAATAAGTGAGCAGCTCGTGATGTAACTTTAGGTTATAGCTATTTGGGTTAAGCTGAGAAGGACTAAAAGGCTCTATATTGATGCCTTTGCCCATTTCTCTTTGAATTTCCCTTCCTGAAAGAATCATATGATTAGTCTATGGTAAAAGAGGTTTCCCCTCCTTTTTCGTCTTTTAATTGAATGCCCACATTTTTGAGGTCATCTCTAATTTTATCTGAAAGCGCATAGTTTTTAGAAAACTTGGCTTCTTTTCTAAGATTGATCAAAACCTCCATTGCGCCCTCTAAAACATTGTTTTGAGCGGCATTTTCGGTTTCAGAAACTAGGCCTAGCACATCGTTAATAATGGCTTTAAATTTAGTTGTCACAAAGTCAAAAGCTTCCGCATCAATTTCAGCCAGTTCCGAAGGGTTTTGATAGTAGGTGTTAACTTTAGAACTGATTTCAAACAAAGAAGCAATCGCTTTTGCTGTATTAAAGTCATCGCTCAAATTTTGTATGGCTTGGTCGATAAAACCTTTCAGCTCTTCAGATTTCTCTTTAGAAACCTTTCCAGTTCCAGCAGCTGGCAATTTATCGATCAATTGAACGCTGGCCATTAAACGCTTAAAGCCTTTTTCTGCGGCCTGCAAGGCTTCGTTACTGAAGTCTAGCGTGCTGGCATAATGACTTTGAAGCATAAAGAAACGCACCGTCATTGGGCTATAACCACGCTCCAAAAGTTTGTGGTTTCCTGTAATCAGTTCTTCTGGAGTAAAACCATTGCCTTCACTTTTTGCCATTTTGCGACCGTTTACGGTAAGCATGTTGGCATGAATCCAATAATTGGCTCCTCCAGTATGGTGACAGCCTTTGTTTTGGGCAATCTCAGCTTCGTGGTGCGGGAATTTTAAATCCATTCCTCCTCCGTGAATATCGAAAGACTGACCCAAGTATTTTGTGCTCATGGCAGAGCATTCCAAATGCCAACCTGGAAAACCTTCGCTCCAAGGCGATGGCCAATGCATTAAGTGTCCTGCTTCAGCCTTTTTCCATAAAGCGAAATCCAATGGATCGGCTTTTTGGTCTTGGCCAGCCAAAGCACGCGTGTTCGAAAGCATATCGTCTACGTTTCTGCCCGAAAGCTCTCCGTATTCGTGTGCTTCGTTGTATTTTCTTACATTGAAGTAGACTGAGCCATCTTTTTCATAGGCAAATCCATTTTCAATGATCCTCTTAATAAATTCAATTTGTTCTATTAAATGGCCGGTGGCCGTAGGTTCAATAGAAGGCGCTTGAATATTGAAAATTTGCATTACATCATGGAAGCCATTGGTGTATTTCTGCACCACTTCCATAGGTTCAATTTCTTCTAAACGAGCCTTTTTTGCAATTTTATCTTCTCCTTCATCGGCATCGCCTACAAGGTGACCCACATCGGTGATGTTACGCACATAGCGTACTTTGTAGCCCAAAAACTTGAGGTACCTAAAAACAATATCGAAAGAAAGAAAGGTGCGAACATTACCCAAATGGACATCGCTATACACGGTGGGTCCACATACATACATGCCCACTCGGCTTTCTACTAGTGGCTTGAAAGCCTCTTTTTGTTTTGTGAGAGAGTTGTATACTGAAATTGGATATTGTTCAATCAGGCTCATTTAAGCTTGTCGTTCACGTAAGTTAAAAATTCTCTTTTGGTTTCTTCTTCTTTGAATTTACCGCTGTATTCTACCGTAACCGTAGATGAAGATTGGTCTGACACACCTCTAGAGCTTACACACATGTGTTCGGCATCAATATATACTGCTACATCTTCGGTGTTTAGAGCACTTTTCATTTCATCAAGAATTTGCAAAGCCAAACGCTCTTGCACTTGAGGTCTTCTTGAGTAATAATCTACAATTCTATTGATTTTAGAAAGGCCTATTACGTTTCCGTTTGGAATGTACGCCACATGGGCTTTACCCACAATAGGTAGGAAGTGATGCTCACAGTTTGAGTATAGTGTAATGTTCTTTTCAACGAGCATTTCACTGTATTCATACTTGTTCTGAAAAGTAGAAAGCGATGGCTTATTCTCAGGTTTTAAGCCTTTAAAAAGCTCCTTTACGTAAAGCTTGGCCACTCGCTTTGGCGTTCCACTTAAACTATCATCGGTTAGGTCTAAACCTAAAGTGTGCATGATTTTTTCGAAGTGGGCTTGAATAATAGCGATTTTCTCTTCGTCTGATAAGTCAAAAGCACCTTCGCGCATCGGTGTTTCAATAGAGGACATCACGTGATCGTCACCCATCTCTTCAATTTGCTTCAACAAATCCTCTGAACTTTTACCGTTTTTGTTTTTCATTTATTGATTACCTAAAACAATGAATCGTTTATACTGCCCGTAAGCAGAAAAGTTGTGCAAAAGTACAATTAATTGACTGGCTTTTGAAACGGGATTTCAAAAATGATTAATGCCCAATGCAGCCTTTAAACATGGTATTGCTCTATGTAGTTCAAAAGCCGTTTACTATCCCTTTCTAACTACTGTTTTGGTCTGAAAACCTTCATTATTTCGGGCTTGGTTTCGATAAACGCTCCGCCAATCAAATCGATACAATAGGGGATAGCAGGGAATACAGCATCGAGGCATTCTCTTATCGACTTAGGTTTGCCTGGTAAATTCACTACGAGCGACTTTCCTCTGATACCTGCCGTTTGCCTTGATAAAATGGCTGTGGGCACGTATTTCAGACTTTCTTGACGCATTAGTTCACCAAAACCTGGCAGCATTTTATGGCAGACGGATTCTGTGGCTTCGGGGGTTACATCGCGTGGAGCAGGGCCTGTTCCGCCTGTGGTAACGATTAAAGAACAGTGTTCTTTATCTGCCATTTGTTTGATGGTACTTTCAATTAAATGTTGTTCATCTGGAATCACATGATAAACAGGTTCCCACTTAGAAATGAGGTATTCGTTAAGGGTGTCGATAATGGCAGGGCCAGAAAGATCTTCGTAGGTTCCTTTACTGGCTCGATCTGATACTGTGATTATTCCTATTTTAACTTCCATGTTCCTTGTTTTGATGCAAATAAGTCAGGTTGAAAGAAGAATCCAATGCTTTAATGCGAAGTATTCGTTCTACCTTTGTGGCTGAATAAAATAAAACAAACAGTGACTACATTTTCCGAACTCGGCATATCCAAAGATTTAATCAAAGGTTTAAGCGAAATGAATATCCTTGAACCATCTCAGGTTCAGTCGCTTTCCATCCCAATTCTGCTTCAGCAAAACACGGACTTTATTGGTCAGGCGCAGACGGGAACGGGTAAAACCGCGGCTTTTGGTTTGCCATTGCTTCAGAAAATTGATGCAAAGAAACAGACTATTCAAGGTTTGATTTTAGCGCCAACACGTGAGTTATGCCAGCAAATAGCGAAGCAGCTATTTAAATTCACCAAGTACACCGATAAGATTTTTATTGAAGCGGTATATGGTGGTGCCGATATGCAAGTTCAAATTCAGCGCCTACAACGACCTACGCATATTGTTGTTGCCACTCCTGGTCGCTTAATGGATTTGATCAAAAGAGAAGTGATTGATATTTCTCAGGTGAAGTACGTGGTGATGGACGAAGCGGACGAAATGTTGAGCATGGGCTTTAAACAAGATATGCACAGTATTCTTGATTTTGTTCCTGCCGAACGAACCATTTGGCTATTCTCGGCTACCATGCCTGATGGAATTAGAGAAATTATCTCGAAGTTCTTAAGAAATAATGCTCAGAAAATAGAAGTAGGTAGAAGTGCTGGTGTAAATGCCAATATCAGTCATGAGTATGTGGTTTGCCAATCGAAAGATAAGGTACAGGAAATCAATCATTTCTTATCGTATCATAAAGACGAACGAGGAATGATTTTCTGCCAAACTAAAAATGCAGCTCGTATTCTAACCAAGCAGCTTTTGGCCAAGAATATTGCTGTAGATGTAATTGAAGGCGATATGGGCCAACGCGACCGCGATAAGGTAATGCGTATGTTCAAGAGCGAAAAAGTTGAGCTTTTGGTGGCTACCGATATTGCTGCTCGTGGTATCGATGTAAAAGGCTTGAGCTTTGTATTGCACTATCAACTTCCGCAGCAAATTGAATATTATACCCACCGTAGTGGAAGAACGGGCCGTGCTGGACTGAAAGGAACTTCGATCTTATTCATTTCTGAAAAAGAGAAGTCTAAAATTTTCGAAATCGAAAAGGAATTAAAGATCAAGATTAAACCGTTGAGTTAATTCATTCAGCCATTAGCTTTCTTAAAATACTAAAGTCTTGAGTTTCTGATTTTAGCCCAGTAGCCATCACCTCATGGTAGTTGTTTTCGAATTGAACGTTAACGATGTAAGTTTCTGCGCTATGCAGTTGGCTGGCAATTCCATGATAGATGTATGAAGCAATTTGGTCGTGCGACATCTGGAATGAATTGAAGTAGCCTGCGCTGAACAAGCATACTCTAATTGTATTGATAGGCTTTAGCTTTAGGCTATTTGGACTGTTGTGTAGTGTGAAATTTTTGTTGTAGTACATTACAGCCCTGATAATGTTTTCAGCAGTGTCTTCAATAGCATTCAAAAAATCGTTTGGGGTGCTGTACAAATCGGCTAGGGGAGGCACCACGTAAATCATGGCATAATTGGCATCTATTTGATAGGGGCGTAAATGATCTTTGAAAACATCTACGAAAACCGTTCCGTCAAAATCAATACAAGCTGTATCTATTGGTGGCTTTTGAACAAGCGCAAACTGCACCCCAAAATCACTATCGAAGTCATCTATAAAAGCGGTCTCATTATTTTCGGCAAGACGGTGTAATGTTTTGTGTATTTTCTGATAAGGGTGCTTTCCTACAAAATTTTGTTGTACACTGAGGATGCCATAAAAAGCGCCTGTCATACCTTCTTGCCCCATTTCAAATAAAGACCCTGTGTAGGAAGTTCCAGCGTTTACTGACCCCATAACTACTTCTGGCTGAAGCGGTGGACTTTCGTAAAATACCTCACAAAAGTTGGAATGCTTTGGGTTGAGTAATTCTGCCGTGATGTGGGTTCCAGGGAATTTATTGATGATCATGGTTCAGAAAGCTAATTAAAATTGACGATTGGTCTTTACAAACTACGAATTTCTGCTCACAATTTTAAATGTCAGTATCTATTAAAACATTACCTGATTAATTAAGCTGGCGGTAAAGACGCTTAGCAAGAACCAACCAATAAAACCTTGAAGGATACAAACGTACCGCGCCAAGCCAGTAGTAGGAATGGAACCAAAGCCTAAGGTTACAAATGAGTTCAAACTGAGGGTAAAAGCATTGACCAAACTGACGGTAAAACCACCAGAAAGTCTCAGGAATGGCTTGAAATATCCGTGGTCATTTTTCTCGATAAAAATCTTATAGTCTGCTATTAGTTGTCCCTTGCTTTTTGTGTCCCATTCGCTTGGGAAAAAGAAGTAGAAGATGGCGAATAAGGCCACTACAAAAATTGAGATTCGGATGGCTCGGGCAGGGTTTGTTCCATAGTCGGTGTAGAAACGCAGTAGCTGATTCAGGCGCCACTGGATAAAGTTTTCAAGTCCACCATAGGTTTTGTATTTGTATTTCAGCTGCCTTAGCTGCACATCTTTCATTTCAACATAAGTATGGTTGGCATCATCAATTTGCCCATTTTCTTTAAAGACCTTATATATTCTGTAATAGCTTGAAATAAGCCCTTGGAAAAAATATTCATCTTCAAAGCCGAGTTCTTGATCTCCTTGAAAAGGGATAAGAATCATGTCACTAGTTTGAGCAAAAACGGAATCTCTTTGTGAGAGGTTTAAGCCATAAATTTCGAGGTTTTCAGATAAAACTGATTCTACGGCCAGAGCCGCTGCTAATTTGAAGCCCTGAAGATCCTTCCAATGTAAATCGTTGTTTTTACCTTGAAGTATAAGGTCTGTAAATATAAGGCCCTCTAATACTTCATTCTCGATGAATGTGAATTTGTTAGCAACAGTGCAAGAAGGAAAAAACCTAGATTCAAATAGGTTTTCACTTACTTGCATATAATCAAAATCCCCTTCTATATAAATGATTTGATCCTCTCCATTGGATAGAAATTCATTTCCTTCAACTATCATTTGGTTTACTTCACCAAAAAGATTTGCCCTCAATTGAGTGCGGGGAGTAAAATTTTCAGGAATTAAATCAGGGTATTGAATTTCCATGCTTGAGGAAATTGGGTCGAAAGTATTCCTAGCCAAATAAAAATCAGTAAAGTTGCCCTCAAAAACTGGAGCAATGTACGCACCTTCTTTAAACCTAGAATCTAGGGTCCAGAATTCTTCATTTATGGTGGAACTACCAAGTTCAAAAAAGGAATCAAATACACATGCTGTTATTTGATATTTTATAAAATGGTTTTGATAGTCTCGGAACTTACCAAAGTTAACATTGTCGTAAATCACGCCTTTATTTACCTTGGACTCATAAATGGAATAAAACGAAATATTAGAGTCGTAAAGATTCAAGTACTCAATTTCACTTAAGTCAATCAGAAATTCCTCTATGTTTAAATTCGACAAGGTTAGGACCTTCGCAGAAACATTGATTAATGACAGTTCCAGTACATTGCTTATTAGGCCTGAAGAATCAAGAGGAACTGACTTTCCCAATATTGACTCCAGAGCTGCTATAAAGTTCAGCGAATCATTTTGTAATTGCCTTTTATTGATGTCATCAATAATTGTAGTGTTTTCATAGATCAATACTTCCTCTTTGGAACTTATTAAGTCCTTATAAATTGAAGACAGGTTAATTTGCTTTGGTGTTTGATAAGCAAATGACTGATTACAAATTGATACTGTAAAAAGAAGTAGTAAACTCGTTTTAAAAAAGCTGCTTAGAAATTGGGAATTCATGTTCTTGAAATCGATTAAAGTAGGCTTTTGATAGTGCTGAAATCTTGTTTTATACTCTTTACTTCATCTCCCATTAGGTCATAATAATTGTTTTCGAATGGTATAGAAGTAATACAGGTATAGCGGCTATGTAATTCACTCGCTATACCTACGAATAAAACTCTGTTGCACACTCTCGTAAAAAGCTCCAGTCATGCTTTCTTGTGCCATTTCGAAAAGCGGACTTGTATAAGAAGCACCCGCGTTTACAGTAGCCATTACTACTTCGGGTTGAAGCGGTGGACTTTCGTAAAATACCTCACAAAAGTTAGAGTGCTTTGGGTTGAGTAATTCTGCCGTGATGTGGGTTCCAGGGAATTTATTGATGATCATGGTTCAGAAAGCTAATTAAGGTTGACGATTGGTCTTTACAAACTACGAAAAATAATCGAAGAATTGGTAGGACTATAGTCCTGACTTCATTGTAATTCTCCCATTATGATGACACGTTCATTTTTTATACTTTCATGAAAAAAAGAGAATGAAAAACCTGTTAGCGCTATTATTCATTGGATTCCTTTCAAGTTGCACTCCAGAAACCACTTACCCTGTAGGTCAAATTAAAACCGATAAAGGCGATATTTTGATTTGGCTTTACGATGAAACCCCAAAACATAAAGAAGCTTTTATTGAACTGGCCGAAGAGGGGTATTGGAACGACTATACCTTCAACCGTGTCATTGAGAATTTTGTAGCACAAGGCGGTTGCCCAGATACGCCCGAAGGTTTTGCTTATTCAACCCACCTTTTAGAGCCTGAGTTTGATCCAATTGCCAAGCATGTTTATGGTGCTTTTGGAGCAGGTCGCGATAACAATCCTGGTAAAATTTCGGCTGCCTGTCAATTCTATATTGTTCAGAACAAAAAGGGTTTACCACGTTTAGATGGAGACTATACTATTTATGGGCAAGTGTTTAAAGGAATGGATGTGGTTGATCAAATAGTTAAGGTAGAAAAAGACTCAACGAATGCGCCTTTGGTTCCTATTAAGTTAGATGTTAGTGTTGTACAAATGACAGCCGCTCAAATTGAAGCAGAAGGTTATACAATGCTGACCAAAGGCCAGTAGTTTGGATAGTTTTTCTGATGATTAGGCTTTGTCTCTTCTGTCTGAGTAAAGGAAACATTTAAGCTTTTGAGATATTTTTCTTTACTAGTTTCCAAGTATTGATTAGTCCAAATAAAGGCCCTACAAACAAACTAAACATCAACCATTTGGTATCGATAACAGTGGCCAGATAACCCAAAAGTTGAATACTGGGAATGGTCAGTAGAAAGCCGATACTCACTACAATGGTAATGGCCGTACCGACAGATTCTTTAGGTGCGGTCTGCGCAGTGAGTGATGAAAACTGAGCAGAGTCGCCAATTACGGCAAACCCCCAAACGAGGAGTATTACTATAAAAGCTATTTCGTTCAAATTAAAAATTAGTGGCGAAAGCACGCAGAGTATTCCAGAAATCAATAGGAACATGAAAGCTACTTTGGTACTCCCTTTCTTTACAGAGATAAACCCACCTAAAACACAGCCAAAAGCACCAATGGCCATGATGATAAATGTATATAGACTTGCTGAAAGGTTGGTGTTGTGTGTTTCATTATAGTACACCAGCAATACAGGAAGAAATGCCCAAAAGGTGTATAGTTCCCACATATGGCCGAAATAACCAAAGGCGGCAGATCTAAATTCACGTACTTTGAAAACTTCGAAAATCTTAGCGGGATTGAATTTTGCACCTTTTCTGCGGTGTGGCCCTTCCCCCACAAAAACCACCATGGCTAAACCACCAAGAATGGCCAAAATGGAAGTGCCTATCAAAACGAATTCCCAAGAAAGACTACTGCCAGTATAATTGAGTAAGTGCGGAAAAGCCGAGCCTAAAACCAAGGCGCCCACTAGGTAGCCAAGTGCTTTGCCAAGTTTACCTTCAAACCAATCAGAGGCTATTTTCATCCCAACGGGATAAATTCCAGCAATGAAAATTCCTGTAAGAAAGCGAGCGGAAAGCAGAATAAAATAGGTAGGGGGTAAGAAAATTAATGAGACGTTTAACGCGCTACCTATAAGGGCGCAAAACAGAAATACCCAAGAGGGCTTAAAACGATCGGCAATACTGAGCAAAGCAAAAGTAAAGGTGCCGAAGATAAAACCTAGTTGCACAGAAGATGTTACAGTAGCCAGGGCATCTTTAGGCAACTGCCATTCTAATTGGAGTTCTTTTAAAATAGCGTTACCAGCAAACCAAAGGGAGGTTCCCGCGAATTGGGCAAATACTATAGTGGGCAGTACCCGCTTGGGAACGTTCAAAGTCAAAATTAATGAAGCTTGGTTGGAGTAAAGTTACTCAGTATAGTTTGACTTGCTAAGGGTAACTCACATCTTCTCGATAATCTTTTGAATCAATTCGTTTGTAGTTTCGTAATCTGTATCGCTTTCTTTAGCAAGATCGATTGCCTCTTTGGCTTTTTTAAGTGCTTCAGTGTATTGACCTGAAAGGTATAAAAGGGCTGCGTAAGTATCGGTATTGTTGTAATTAGCATTTAAACTGATGGACCGCTTTACAAACTCCAACGCTTTTGCCATTTTTTCGTCTGTCTCGGGAATAATTTTGTCTTCGGGTTGTTCTAAATAATAGTCCCAAGCATAAGAATTAAGACCTTCAGAATCTTCCCAAATAAACTCTTTACCAAAGTAATCCACAAACATATAAGACCTTAAACTATAGCTTGCATCGATATATTTAACGTGGCCCATATCATCAAAAAGCATTATAACTGGGGCTTTTGCTACTGTGAAATAATTATCAAAGGAGTTGTTTAAATCACTGTCTACATACAGGTTGGTTACATTGCTCCAGTAGTTATTATGATAATTATTGGCTTTCATGGCTTTCCAATCTTCGTCAATATTCACTGCCAAAACCTGAACTTTACCCGATTTTGCGGCAGCTCCCAATGATTTGACTACATCCATGCATGGAGTACACCATTCTCCGCTCCATGTAATTAAGAAAGTTTGTATGTAATCTCCATTCTTGTCTTTTATCAATGTTGAAATGTTAACGGTTTCGTCATTATCCGCTTTTCTCAATTCAAAGCTAATCTGAGCATTGACATATGTAGATAGGGTTAGACAAAGAGCGAGAGTGAGTAGACGTTGCATAAGGGTCGATTTTTAGGCCAATTTAGAGAAAATCAAACATCTAAATCAAACGACTCACATAAAAAAAATAGACACCTGAGAACAAAGGTGTCTATTTTTAATCATTGATACCGAAAGCAAAATGCGGCTTCTAGTTTAATAACCCCGCCCTTCTTAAAAGAGCTTTTACATCTGGTTCTTGACCTCTAAATCTCTTATAGAGAGTCATAGGGTGTTCTGAACCTCCTTGAGATAGAATGTTGTCTTTGAATTTAGTTGCTACTTCTTTATTGAAAATGCCGTTTTCTTTGAAGTACTCAAAGGCATCGGCATCCAGCACTTCAGCCCATTTGTAACTATAATATCCAGCGGAATAGCCTCCTTGAAAGATGTGTGAAAATGAACAACTCATGTTAGTTCCATCAATAGGAGAGAGCACTTCGGTATTCTTCAAAATGTCTCTTTCAAAATCAGAAACACTCGTAATACTAGAGTTGTCTTGCCCGTGCCATGCCATATCTAACTTGCCAAAGCCCAACTGACGCATGGTTTGATAACCTTCTAAGAAATTAGCACTTTCCTTTATTTTTTCTACCAGCGATTCAGGAATAGTTTCTCCCGTTTCGTAATGCTTCGCGAAAAGGTCTAAACATTCTTTTTCGTAACACCAGTTTTCTAATATTTGAGAAGGAAGCTCAACGAAATCCCAGTATACACTTGGGCCAGAAAGACTTTCATATTGAACATTCGAGAGTATTCCGTGTAGGGCATGACCGAACTCATGGAAGAGGGTGGTTACTTCGTCAAATGTGAGTAAGGAAGGTTTACTTTTTCCGGGTTTGGTAAAGTTGCATACGTTTGAAACTAATGGGCGATGATCACCAAGTTCATCTCTGTATTGGCCTGCAAAAAGGGTCATCCAAGCTCCAGCTCGTTTTCCTGGACGTGGAAAGAAATCGGCATAGAAAATTGCCATGTGTTCACCCTTCTCATTCTTCACTTCATAGGCCGTTACATCAGGGTGATAGACTTCTATTTCATCATTCTTCTTGAACGTTAAACCAAATAGCTTTTGAGCAGTTTGAAAAACACCGTCTACCACGTTTTCAAGTTTGAAGTATGGTTTTAGCATTTCATCGTCAATGCTGTACTTTTCCATTTTCAGCTTTTCAGAATAATAACCAAAGTCCCATCGCTCTAACTTTTCTATACCATCTAATTTTTTTGCAAAAGCCTCTACTTCTTTTACATCGTTTTTAGCAGCCTCAATTCCGTGCTTCTGTATTTCATCTAAAAAGGCGAGGACCTTTTTAGGCGATTCAGCCATTCTTTCTTCTAAAATAAAGTCAGCATGTGTTTTGTAACCCAAAAGCGCTGCGCGTTCATTTCTAAGCTTTACAATTTGCTTTACCGTTTCTTGGTTGTCCAAATCATCTCCTTTAAATGCTTTTGAAGAGAAAGCAATACTGAGTTCTTTTCTCAATTTCCTGTTGGCTGCGTAAGTCATAAAAGGAACATAACTAGGGTAATCGAGGGTAATAACCCATTTGCCTTCATGTCCTTTGTCTGTTGCATCTTGAGCAGCTTGCTCTATGGCGTAGTCTGGCAGCCCTTTTAAGTCAGTTTCATTTTCTAAAACCAGCGCATACTTATTCGTTTCGGCTAAAACATGCTCTCCAAATTGTAGAGATAATTTTGACAGCTCTACATCAATGCTTCGAAGTTTTTGCTTTTGTTCATCATTTAAAAGTGCTCCGTTTCTTACAAAACCTTTATAGGTTTTATCTAATAAGGTGATCTGCTCAGGAGTAAGTTTTGAACGATCTGTTGAGTCGTATACCGATTTCACCTTCTTGAAAAGTGCTTCGTTTAAAAGTATATCATTTGAAAACTCAGTCAATAGTGGAGACACCTCTCTTGCAATTGCCTGCATCTCATCACTGGTTTCAGCAGAATTTAAATTAAAAAAGATAGATGAAGCCCTGTCAAGTTGCTTTCCTGAAAACTCTAATGCTTCTACCGTATTTTTAAAATTAGGTGTTTCACTCAGTTTATTAATACTATCAATTTCAACCTTTGCCTGATTGATTAAAATTTCAATAGCGGGTTTGTAATGTTCGTTTTTGATTTGTGAGAAGTACGGAGTTTGAAATGGGTTGTCGTTTTTATTAATAAGGGGATTCATCGGAACAATTTTAATCTGTTTGAACACTGCAATATTAACCAACTCAAAATAGAAGCAGTTTCTAATTCCGGAAAAAGTTTTTCATTCTTTTTGATCACAAAGAGGGTTTGTGTTTTGAGTATTTATCTGGGTGTTATTACAGGGCTTCTTGTATTATAGTCCAAATAAATTGAATCGTGTTTTTCTTTAATGGTTGGCGGGTAAATTGACGCTCCTTTATATTAAATAACGAAATAAAAATAAGCATAGAATTTGAGTAGGGTGTAAACTATTAAAAGAGTAATGAGGTTGTATGAATACAAAAAAGCGCGTTTCGCAATATGAAGATATTCTTAGATTGATAAATCCGACCCCTCCGAACCTCTCGTATGTCAAATCTTTAAAACGCTAACTGATCATCTTTGATGAGATTTATTACTTTCACCATTACCCTTTTCTTGCTATGCCATTTCCCCACTTTTGCTCAAGCTGTATTTGAAACAGCTGGGAGTTCAACATGGAATAGTACATCAAGCTGGACTTTAATTAGTGGAACAGATGCTGATGGAATTCCTGACTCAAATGATAATGTAACAATCAAGTCTGGCCACTCCATTAGGATTACTACAAATGAGGCTGCTAATAACTTGGTTTTTAATGGAGGAACGATTGCTTTTAACAGTACAAGAACGCTAACGGTTAATGGCAATGTTACCATGACTGCTAGTTCTGAAATTTCGGGATATAACAATGCCCATATATTTCGAGTATTGGGTAGCTTAAATGTAAGTACAGGTAATACACTTACTGTAGGTGCAATTAAGTTTGAAATTCAAGGAGCTTCTACCGTAAGCGGAACTTTGGCTATTTCTGGCTATGGAGCAAAACCTCGTGATTTTGGTGATTTAACAATCAACTCAGGAGCCACTATGACAGTAGGTGGTCAAGACCTTTACACTTTCAATGGTAATGTAACCAATAACGGAACTTTTACGGCCAACGATCAAACGGAATTTAGATTTGCTAAATCAGGAGGTACAATTGGTGGAAGTGGAGTTATGAGCATGTATAAAGTGGTTTTTAATTCTCCAGCTTCATACACCAATAATGGAAATTTAGCGGTGAGGTCTACCATGTCGGGTACGGGTAGCTTTACCAACGGAGCTGGCGGAAACCTTGAGTTACAGAATGGAGGGCCTTTTACTGTTAGCACTTTTAATGCTTCGGCTACTGGTAATACAATTACTTACACTGGTTATGGTAGCCCAACTTCATTTTCTGGTAACTACTATAATCTTGTGCTGAATAAATCCAGCGGAACATTGAGTTTTGGAAGCAGTCTATCCGTGTTGAATGATTTAACCATTCAGGATGGAATACTTCAGGTAAATGCTGTAACGCTTACTATTGGTAATGATTTGACAATTGAGGATGGTGAGTTTACTCCCGATAATGGGTCGGCAGTAGTGAACATTGGAGGAGATTTTATAGGAACGGGAGGTCAGTACGACCATAATAATGGCGATGTAAATGTTACTGGTGTTGTTGATATTTCAGGTACTGAATTTCTGTTTAGTGGAGTTTCGTCTACTTTAGATGCCGGCTCTTTTTCAATGAATAATGCCGCAATTACTTTTAGTAGTGGTACAATCTCTACCTCGGGTAACTTCACTTTAAACGGAACGAGTAATTTAATTGTAAATAATGCTGCTGCTACGCTTTCAGTTGGTGGCCAGTTTTCTTTAGTGAATGGAACCACCAATTTAAGTGCTGGAAACTTCTCAGCAGGGTCAATATTAGTGGCTGCAAGCAAAGAATTGGTTATAGGAAATGTGCCTACCACAGTGTCAGGAACTACTACAGTGAATGGAACCATCACATTCAATTCATCAGGGAGTGCCAAAAATTTCAGTTCGATTTTAGTGAACTCTGGAGGTTTATGGGCGGTTACACAACCCAATAACTTTACCGTTTCTGGAAACATTACGAACAATGGCTCCTTTACTAGTCCAGGTTATGGAACCAGTATTTATACACTTTCTAGTACATCAGGTAGTTTAAATGGCTCTGGAAGTTTATCTCTTAGGGATATCCTAATCAACACACCAGCTGTTTATACTAATAATACAGATTTAACAGTTGGGGCTAGTTTGAATGGATCAGGCACATTTATTAATGGATCAGGAGGAACACTGAGGTATCAAGGCGATAACAGTGGAGGTTCAAATTTCACAGTCTCAAATTTTACGGCATCTGCTACAGGAAATACCGTGGTATATGGTGCAGCTTCTTCAAGCCAAAGATGGAGGGCAACAACTAGCACAAATAACGATTACTATAATGTAACCTTAAATTTTACAGGCACGGGGGATTATCAACGTTTGCAGTTGGTAAATAATGTAAGAGTCAATGGAACTTTGAACATAGTGAATGGAGACCCAGTATTGAATACTTACAATTTAGAGCTAGCCTCTGGAGCCAGCGTAACAGGTGGAAGTGCAACTGATTACATTAGACAAAACAGTTCTGGAACCATAAGAAAGTATTATTCAGCCACAGGTGAATCTATATCGCTTCCAATGGGAGATACCGATGATTATTCTCCGATTACCAACTTTACTTTAAGTGGAGGTACTTTAGGAGTAAACCCATTTGTGAGTTTTGGAGTTACAGATGCTGTTCACCCCAATAGAAATACAGACAACACAGGCTCTGGAGGAGACGATGACGGAACCGCAGCAGTTTCTTATTTAAGCAGATATTGGACAGTGAGCGGAAGTAATATTTCAGACCCAGAATTTAGCGCCACCTATCAATATGTAGATGCAGACGTTACTGGTACGGAATCAGACATGGTTGCTGCACTTAGAAGAACAAGGACTGGAGGAATGGGGCCAGTTTTAGACTGGAAAGAAGCAGGAACAGTAAATCCCACTACAAATACTGTATCTCTAAATAGTGGAGATGGATTTGGCGATATGTATGCGATGGACAACACAGATAGTCGTTTGCCCATTGTACTCCTTTCATTTATGGCAGAAAGGAGTGAGTTTGGTGTGAAGTTAAAGTGGATTACTACTTCAGAAATAAACAATGATTTCTTTACAGTTGAACGCTCTGTAAATGGTATCGACTTTGAACCAGTTTTATATGTTCAAGGAAAGGGGACAAGCGAGGAAACTAATACTTACGAAACCTTAGATGACAGCCCATTTTTAGGAAGAAGTTACTATCGCTTAAAGCAAACCGACTTTAATGGCGCTTTTGATTATTCAGAAATAAAGATGGTTGAGCTTAATTCAACTCAAGATGAAACACCTTCTTTTAGCGTTTATCCAAACTCTGTTTTGGCTGGGCAGACTTTAAATCTAAAAACTAAAGGTAAACCAGTAGAAAAGTCCGTTTTGTTAGAAATGAAGTCATTAAATGGTACCACTATATTTCAAAGGAACTTTCAGCTTTCAAAAGAAGAAACTATTGAAGTTCCAGCTGGGTTGGAATCAGGTTATTACATACTAAGAATATTAAGTCATGATCTCAATAAGACGTTTAAAATTATGGTTGAATAATATTCGAATTAGAGTTGAAGTTTATCTTATCTAGCTTCAAGTTTTAACCTCTGATTGATACCCCAATAAAAGTAGGGTGCTTGATTTGTAAAGAGTAAATAGCACAAACCTCCCGAGCAACCAAAGTATAGTGAATTAATTGTAGCCTCACATTACGATTAATGTTTATCGAATAAATATTAAAACAAAGTTAATTTTGGTTACTAGCCACATAAGTATTTCAAAATCAATACTTCTTCAGTTTGTTTTTTTAGCGTTGCTATCTCAAACCGCAGTTGCTCAGGCTGTATTTCAGAGCGCGGGTTCTGGTGGAAGGTGGGATAGAAGTGCAAGTTGGACAATTGTTAGTGGAAGTGACGCTAATGGAATACCAGATGCTGATGATCAAGTAACTGTATTAGCTGGTGATGTTATTGAAATAAGGACAAATGTGGCATGCAATAATCTCACTGTGATTGGAACCTTGGATTATGGGTTGAACCGCACACTTTCAGTTGGAGGAAACTTAACAATGTCAGGTGTAACTGCAGAGATTATAGGTGGGAATAATAAAGTGTTAAACGTCTCAGGGGCATTTTCTGTAGCCTCTGGTGCCAACGTTGATTTAGATATTTCTGACTTAACAGTTACGGGTTTAACTACTCTTAATGGTACACTTAATTTTACCCAAAGTCACGACCACGTTTTTGCATCTATTATTGTTTCATCTACTGGTACTTGGAACAACGCGACAATCAGTGATTTTATAATCAATGGAAACTTAACCAACAATGGTGGCTTCACTGGCTGTACCAACGACCTAGCCTGCGAATACTATTTAAACAGCAGTTCGGGCACAATATCTGGTTCTTCGGTAATTAAAGTTCCTGATTTTGTTATTAACAGTCCAGCCTCTTATTCAAATACAGGTAGTATTATTATAACAGATAATTTAGATGGAACTGGGACTTTTGTCAACTCTACTTCTGGAACAATAGAATTTGAATTATCTACACAAACTAATATTTCAAATTTCACAGCTTCCGCCACTGGTAATACCGTAATCTACAATGTTGGTATCGACAGAGATTTAATCAACCCTACGGCTAGTACTTTTTATAATCTGGTGATTAATAATGAATCGAACCTAGATGATATTAGCCTAGTAAGTAACATTACAGTTACGAACCAACTTACTCTAACACTTGGTGATTTAATACTTGGTACTAACACTTTAACATTGGGCTCAGCAGCATCGGTGTCCGGTGGCAGTGCCAATAGTTATATTCAACTGAATAGTACTGGTGTAGTAAGACAGAATTATGTGTCAACAGGTGGTTCTGTTAGGATTCCACTAGGAGATAACAATGATTACTCCCCCATAATCAGCTTTGTCTTGAGTGGAGGAGCTTTAGGGATAAATCCATTTGTGAGTTTTGGTGTAACAGATGCTGTTCACCCCAATAGAAATACAGACAACACAGGCTCAGGAGGAGACGATGACGGAACCGCAGCAGTTTCTTATTTAAGCAGGTACTGGACAGTGAGCGGAAGTAATATTTCAGACCCAGAATTTACCGCCACTTATCAATATGTAGATGCAGACGTTACTGGTACGGAATCAGACATGGTAGCCGCACTCAGAAGAACAAGGACTGGAGGAATGGGGCCTGTTCTAGATTGGAAAGAAGCAGGAACAGTAAACCCCACTACAAATACTGTATCTCTAAATAGTGGAGATGGATTTGGCGATATGTATGCGATGGATAACACAGATAGTCGTTTGCCTATTGTACTCCTTTCATTTATTGCAGAAAGGAGTGAGCTTGGCGTGAAGTTAAAGTGGGTTACTACTTCAGAAATAAATAATGATTTCTTTACAGTTGAACGCTCAGTAAATGGTATCGACTTCGAACCAATTTTATATGTTCAAGGAAAGGGGACAAGTGAAGAAACTAACACTTACGAAACCTTAGATAATGGTCCGCTTTCAGGAAGAAGTTACTATCGTTTAAAGCAAACTGACTTTAATGGCGCTTTTGACTATTCAGAGGTAATTGGAGTAAATGCAGCGATAAACTCAGAACTTGAAACCCTTGTAAAGATATTTCCAAATGCAATTTCACCTGGTGATTACTTGAACATCCACCTGAATAAAAACGGAGAAGAAGAAATCATTGTCAAGTTGTTTACGCTTGAGGGAATTGAAATATTAGAAATACGAAAGCAAACCAACGAAGGATTTAAAGTAGAGATTCCAACCTATTTAAAATCAGGTATATACATTTTGAAGATTAAGAAGGGCAGATTCTTAAGTTCATCAAAACTAGTTGTTGAATAACCCCATTACCATTTTTTGCTATTTTTCTGGTCAAAGATGATTTAGAAAATCCGAATATTTTTTGTTCTTTTACAGCCAGAACCTCAATTATTTTAATAAGCTCAAAGCGTCTTTCACCGCTCTACTCAAATTTGAGATTATTAAAACGACTATTATAATTCCTAGCACTAGTGCTGAATTAACCAAATAGATTAAATACCGAAACTGCTGTGAAATTTATATTTACCGTCACATTATTTGTGTGCAGTATACTTTGTAGTGCTCAAGCTACTTTCCAAAGTAATGTTGCTACAGGCAACTGGACTGCTGCTGGGAGTTGGCTCTTGGTTAGTGGGGCTGACGCAGACGGTATTCCCGATAATGACGACAATGTTACTATCCAGACCGGACATACCATTAACATAGCAACTACCACCACCCAAAATTGCAACAACTTAACCATTGATAGAGGTACTTTAGCCTATACAGCAGGCTCAGGAAGATTAAATGTCAGAGGTAACTTAATCGCCAACTCTACAGTAGGAACTAGGGCAACATTATCTGGTTCGTCTAATAATCACCGAATAGTAATTACTGGGAGTTCTACAGTAAACGCATCCAGTCATTTAGAAGTAATTGCAGTTAGAATTACAGCAAACGGACCAACAGTTCTTAGTGGCCTCCTAGAATTCACCACGGCTCAAACTTCTAATAATACATTTATTGATGTCACAATCAACGGAAGCGGTACTTGGACTAATAACTCCACCCAAAATTTTGCTATTAGTGGCTCTCTACTTAATAATAGCGGAAATACAATGACCCCATGTTCTACAGTAGATGGTTGTAATTATGCATTTACTGGGGATGGCGAGAGTATTGATGGTACGGGTACAACTACTTTATCTAGATTAATAATTAACACGGTATCAATTACTAATAATGGCACATTGGTAATGAACGATGATATTGTAGGATCTGGAACTTTAATCAATGATGGTTCTATTACAGTAAACACTCATGCGGGAGGCGCTAACTTTACTCTTGATAATTTTGACCTGAACAATGTTGGAAGCTCATTCACTTATCAGGGAACAACCAATGAAAATATTGATATCACATTTCCTTTTTATGACCTCATAGTAAACATGGATAATGGTGTTCTGCTTCAAGTACTCAATAATGATGTGTCTGTTGAGAATAACCTAACCATAAACTCTGGAGAAATGAGAGTGAGGGACAACCGAACGCTAGCTGTGACAGGAAACTTAAGTATTGCTGGTGCTAACGCTGAATTTGCTCCTACTTCAACAGGCAATATTGTAAATATTGGTGGTAATCTATTAATGTCTGATGGGAATTATGACCAGAATGAAGGTGATGTAAATGTAACTGGCGATATTATTCTGACTGGCGGCACCATGATTATCTCCGAAACAGGCTCTTCTACTTTAGATGCTACCGATATGTCCATAACGGATGCAGCCGTTACCTTGAATAGCGGGACAATGACTATTTCTAATGCTGCTGGAGGACTTACAAGTAATAGTAATGCTCAGAATGTGGTGATTTTAAGCACCTTAGATGTAGCAGGTCAAATTGAAGTACAAAGTGGTACTACTATTCTTAATGCAGGAGCAGATGTTTCAGCAGGGGCAATTACAGTTTCTGGGGGAATTTTAAGACCAAATAACGCTACTGCCATACTTGATGTGACAGGAGATATAACTACTTCGGGAACTGGTCTTTACGATCAGAATGATGGTGATGTGAATGTGTCTGGAGATTTTAACCTAACTAATGGATCTGCCTTTTTAGATGGAGGGACGTTAGATGCTACTGATATGACCATTGCAATAGGAGATGTCCAACTGAGGGCTGGTACAATGAATGTAACAAATGCAGCTGGAGGTGTCACTATCAATTCTGGTAGGCTATTAATGAATGGAGCAAATACACTTAACGTTACAAATGATATATCTATAGCAGGAGGAGAGCTCCTTTTTAATGATAACACGGCTGTTATTAATATTTCAGGAGACCTAACCATGTCATCTGGTGAATATGACCATAATGATGGAGATATGAACATTACTGGCGATATCATTATTACGGGTGGGACCATGGATTTAAACGTAATAGCAACAGCCTCGACAGTAGATGCCACAGACATGACGCTGGCTACAGGTACAGTCGACTTAAGGGGAGGTACTTTAACACTTTCGAATGCTTCTGGAGGATTAACCGTGAATAGCGGTGCTTTGAGTCTTTTAGGGACAACGGTAAACATATCTGGAGATTACGATATAAATGGAGGTACGAATGATTTAAATACTGGTGACATATCCTTTGTGAATATGGACATTGCTTCAGGAGGCGTAATAACTGTAGCAAATGCTACTATTGCTTCTTCCGGTACAGTCACAGTAGATAATGGAAGTTTTACAATTGATGGTGCTGCAGGAACTTACAACTTCAATAATATTGATGTAAATACCAATGGTTCTTGGCTCGTAACAGCTGCATATTCACCAACCATTTCGGGCAGTATATCCAGTGACGGCACATTTACAGGCTGTAATGGCGCTGGCTGTGTGTATACACTTACCAGTGCTACAGGAACTATTTCTGGAACAGGAGCAATGAATACCATGTCTGATTTTTTAATTGATGCACCTGCTAGTTATACCAACACAAACTCTGGGGGAGTAGATATATCCGATGCCCTTGGTGGAACAGGAACATTTATTAATGGCGCGAATGGAGCAATGCTCTATGGAGGGTCGAACGGAAACTTCACAATTACATCATTTACAGCCTCAGCAGTTGGAAATACCGTTACCTATAATCGTACTGTAAGTAATCAACTTATTCAACCTACAACAGATGCTGGAAACAATTATTATAACCTCATCATTAACAAGGCAGATGGTCAGGATGTAACTACAAGTGCCGATATCACTGTAGACAACCAGCTAACACTTACTCTTGGGGATATAATAATGGGAGGTCAGAATATAATCATGTCATCAGGCTCAACCATCACAGGAGGTAATGCATCAAGTTATATTCAGGATAACGCTGGCGGGGTATTAAGGTATGAACTGTCTGCGGTTGGGACATTCTTTGTCCCCATTGGTGGAGATCGATATTCACCTATTACATTGACTTTAAATTCAGCAACGATAGGAGGAGGGGCTTCAATTGATTTTAGTATTACGGATTCCGCTCATCCAAATCGTGATAGAGATAATACTGGTGATTCACCTGCGGGTGACGATGACGGAACTGCTGCTACTGATTTTCTGGATGTATACTGGACTCTTTCAGGAAACAATATAAGTAGCCCTGTTTATAGCGCTAGTTATATTTATGATGCTTCTGATTTTACTCAAACTACAGAAAGCAACATGGTAGGAGTACTTTATAGGGTTATTGCAGGTGGTACTTTAGATTGGTTTGTAGCTGGAACAGTTAACCCTACCAACAATACAGTAAGCATTAGCGAGGCGGATGGATTTGGAGATTTGTATGCTATGGATAACACCTCTCAGCGTCTACCTATTGTGTTAATTTCTTTTAAGGCATCACCACTAATTAACTCAGTCAATTTAAAATGGGTCACTGCAATTGAAGAGAACAATCAACTCTTTACAATTGAAAGATCGGTAGATGGTAAAGAATTTATCCCGATTCTGTACATAGAAGGAGCAGGGACAACCAATTCATTCCGTTCATACAGTGCTTCTGATCTTGACCCAATTTTAGGTAGATCATATTATAGATTAAAGCAAACTGATTTTAATGGGCAATTCGAATACTCCGAAGTGATCAGTGTTTTTTATGAAGGAAGTAATGCTTTCGACTTTGGGTTAAAAGGAAACTTGATTAAGACAGGAGAGCGGCTTGGGATATGGTGTGAAAATGCACTTGAGGCTCCTCAGTTAATGATTAGAGATATAAAGGGAGAAGTGTTGGTAAGTAAGAAATTTACTTCTGATTCTTCAGAAATTGAAGAAACTAGCCAACTATCTGCTGGAGTATATTTCTTGATAGTGAATTACTTTGGTAAGGTAGAAACCAAGAAATTCATTATTAGATAATGATTAGTTTCCAAAATTAGAGTTACAAACCGTAATGCTTTTTGTTCCATCAAAATAAGCCTGATTCTGGTCTGAGTTAAGTCCAATGTTTGTAGAACCTAATATTTCGTTTTCAAGAGGACCAGAGGATTCAAAGTGTATTTTAACACTTCCATCAAAACGAATCAGGTCGTTATAACTAATTTGGGTATTGTTATCAAGCGACTCAAGAATAGTAACGCTTTTCCCAATGCCATTTTGTTCTTTTAAAGTAGTTAAGAAAGTAGCTACATCACCATCGCTGCTTAGGTCACCAAAATGAAGGTGTACTGGGTGCTCAGCTCCTGAAATCACATTGTTCAAAGTAATTTCAATTTGAGCTTTCCCGTCATTCCTTTCCCTAATCTTCAGAGTCCCTGTGGTGGTATTTCCTTCTACCGAACCTGGAATTAAGGCCAGTTCCATTTCATTATCGGTAAACTCAGAAATTTCATTTCCAGAATCACTACAAGACCATGTATAAAATGTGACCAGTAAAATCAAACAAGATGAAAGTAACTTTTTCATAATTTTCAAATTAAGCAATTCTCTAAAATAAACGGTTTCAAACGTGCTTTGGTCTATAAACTGAGTGATTTTTATTACATAAAGCCAACTGCTTTTTTTGCTCTTATCAACACTTCTCTTGCTACTACTCTTGCCTTAGCTTCGCCCTCTTCTAATTTTCTATTAAGCTCGTCAAGATTTTCCATATAGTAATTGAAAATTTCTCTTTCCTTGGCATACTTCTCTTTAATCAATTCGTAGAGCGCTGTTTTTGCATGCCCGTAACCGTAGTTTCCACCTTCATAATTGGCCCTCATTTCCTGAGTTTGAGCCTCTGATGCGATCAGCGAATAGATAGCAAAAGTGTTATCCGTATCAGGATCTTTAGGTGCTTCAAGCGGTGTGCTATCCGTAACAATCTGCATCACGTTCTTCTTGAGCGGCTTATCTGCTTGAAAAATATCAATGGTATTACCGTACGACTTACTCATTTTCTGGCCGTCAGTGCCTGGAATGGTCATTACCTTATCATTGATTTTTGCCTCGGGCATCTTGAATACTTCTCCATACTGGTTATTAAAAGTATTGGCCATATCGCGGGCCATTTCAAGATGTTGTCTTTGGTCTTTTCCTACGGGGACAAAATTGGCATCATACAATAATATATCGCAGGCCATCAACACGGGATAGGTAAATAATCCAGCATTAACATCTGAAAGCCGATCGGACTTATCCTTGAACGAATGCGCATTTGCAAGCATTGGGAATGGCGTTAGACAGCTTAGATACCATGTAAGCTCACAAACTTCTGGCACTCTAGATTGGCGATAGAAAGTGTTTTTATCTGTGTCGAATCCAAAAGCCAACCAAGCAGCAGCCACAGCATTTGTATTATCAATTCTAGTTTGAGGATCTTTTATTGTTGTAAGCGAGTGTAAATCAGCAATAAAGAAGAACGATTCATTTTTTGGGTCCTTCGATAATTCAATTGCTGGAATAATTGCCCCAAGCAGATTTCCTAAATGTGGTTTGCCCGAACTTTGTATACCTGTTAAGATTCTTGCCATGAATTTAATATTTGTCACAAATAAATGATTATTGACTGGTCGATTCAAGTCTTGGCTTGTTATTTTTGCTCTTCAACATATATTAAAATAGATACTCCTGTCGTCAATAGCATATGACTAAATTCTGTAGCCTTCTTTTCTTGATTTGTATTTCCACTTTAGTTTGGGCTCAATCGCCAGAATTGATTGATGTAGGGGTGATTGATGGCGAAATCAATACTTTTTATGGTGAATTTCAATGGGAAAATAACTCTGCCGATACCATCCAGATTACCTTTTGGTCCGGAGAAGAGCGATTGAAGCTTGAAAAGAAAACTATAAAAGCTGATCCAAGAGAAACTTTAGACATTCCTTTCACCATTTCTACAGAGGGCCACATAGGGGGATTTAAAATAGGACTGAGAGTTTTAAGTAAATCTGAGGTTATTCTGAAGGAGTATGTTGTGGCGGGAAGAATTCTAGCACCCGTTAAAGATGTTTTTAAAGCCTATAGGAATGTTTTTTGGCCGTTTCGTTCGAAATATCAAGTGGTTAATTTTAAGTCAGGCTTTATTGGAGATCAGTTGAGTGCGGAAATGATACTGTATAATTTTGGGGGTAAAGAAGTTAACTTGATTGACGCCAGTATTTCGGCCTATTATAATGTGAGCTTTCAGCCCATGGTTATTCCTCATAATAGCTTTGCGAAAATGAATGTTGTACTCAAAACAGATTCTTTGTTAGCTCCTGGATTTGTAAAGGAAATGGTACAAGTGAAGGATAGAAACGATTCACTTATTTTCTCTATTCCGGTTCAGTTTACATTAGAGAATAAGCCTACAATGGCAAACCCAGACTCGCCTTACTTATCGGTGAGCGATTTAGATCACGACTTTAAAGTGCTTGGAGTTAACGATAAAGGAAATGTTACGATTAAGCTGTCTAACTCAGGAAATGAACCTTTAGAGCTCTTCAAGATTGAAAGCAACTGTTCATGTTTGAAATATGATATCGATAAAGCAGTTCTTGCCTCGGGAGAATCCGTAGATATGGAAGTTACTTTTGATGCTACAAACCGATTGGGCTTTGAAAGAAAAACATTGGCAATTTTTAGCAATGATCCGCGAAAACCAACTGTGGTGATTACTTTTAGAGCTCATGTTAAATAAAGCCTAATCGACTTTCGGTCATATTTGAAGGTATGACTGAAAATCAAATTTCACATCAATAAGGCAAAGTGTATTGTCAATTGGGCTATTAATAAATAAAAGTTAGCTTCAATTGATGATTTTATTCATCAATTCCATTAGTTTTTTGTCGTTTTTAATTGCGTTTTTAATTGCATTAATAAGGTAATCTGATGCTTTTTCTCCATTATTCAGTTTTGATGAAAAGTTAGAAAACATGTCAATTACATTGTCTTTATCTTCAACCTTTTCAGAATACTTCAATAAAGCCTCAAAGTCCTTTAGCATGGTTTGTTTGGACTCTGATATGTTAGAGACATTGGTATTATAAGATATGGGATTTTGTTCGATTGAATTTTTTAATGCAATGCAGGCATTATAATCATTTACAATCTGATCTATGTCGTTTCTTTTTAATTCCTTTTCATCAATTTTATCTGATACTTCAGGGCAATCAGAAAGGTAATCACTCAATAGTTTTCTAAATCCCACTATACCAGGTAGTACAAACGTAGATCCACCAAATTTTTGTAATGCTGTCGTTCCAAAATCATCCATCCTGTTTGACGTAGAATATTTGTAAACACTCAAATAACCTTCAATTTCAAGCAAACCAAACCGATATTGTTCCCCAACCTTTATTGGTTTAACAAGACCAATTTCTGGAAGTGAAATGTTTTTTATGCTAAACAATTCTACTTTTTCTTTATCTTTTCCATTTTTAACTATTGCATATGGCATACCATCTGAATTTGCTAAAAGCTTAACGTCTCCCGTTATAGTTTCTCCTGAAAGCTTTGTTAGAATGTCTTGACCAGTGGCTGAGAATGAAAGAATTGAAAGGGTGAAAATAGATAGATATCGTTTCATATAGTTTTATTCAGTTAGCGAAGGTAGGGCATATTTTTTTTTAATTCCACAGAATTGATGAAGCTTAATGCAAAGGGTGTAACCATTTTGATTATTTTAACGCCAGAAACCAATTCCAATTATGGGCGAATTTTTAATAACAGATGATTCTGTTCAAAATAAGTTAACCAACGATCAAATGCTTGATAATCGAGATTTCTCGAATATTAAGAACGGAGCTGATTTAGAGCGTTTACTTCAAGAAAAAGGGAGGGATTATTCAAAGGCACTGTACAACCTTGAATATGAAAAACAACTAGAAAAACTGCAGGTGGAGTTGGTTAAACTTCAACATTGGATTGCCGAAACTAAACAAAGGGTTGCTGTAATTTTTGAAGGCCGCGATGCAGCTGGAAAAGGCGGAACCATTAAACGATTTACAGAGCACCTTAATCCGCGATCAATGCGCGTGGTAGCCCTAAATAAACCTACCGATTTGGAAAAGGGGCAGTGGTATTTCAGAAGGTATATAAAGGAACTTCCCTACGCAGGCGAAATGGTTTTCTTCGATCGTAGTTGGTACAATAGAGCGGTAGTAGAGCCTGTCATGGGATTTTGTGATGAAGAGCAGTATCAGCGTTTTATGCGTCAGGTACCAGAATTTGAACATATGCTTTTTGAAGATGGTGTTCATATTATAAAGTTTTGGTTTTCAATAGGTAAGGACGAGCAAGTGAAACGCTTTAATGATAGAAGAGCAAATCCTTTAAAGCAATGGAAGTTAAGCCCAGTAGATGAGAAGGGGCAAGAAATGTGGCAGAAGTACACCTACTATAAAGAGCAAATGTTTGCCCAAACGCACAACAGTTTTAGCCCTTGGGTAATTATAAAAACCAATACTAAAAAGCAGGCTCGCTTAGAAAGCATACGCCACGTACTATCTAAATTTGAGTACCCCGGGAAAAAAGATGCAGATATTGTTGTATTACCCGATCCAAATATTGTAATGAGGTTCCACCGATCAATTTATCACTTGATATAATGTCTGAATTAAAATACAACTTTACTGATAAGGAATTGAAGCTCTTAAACAGCAACAAGGCCATTAAACTACTGTTGAAGGATAAGAACAATATCAATCCTGAAAAGGTATTACGGTATGTTAAATACGAAAAGCGCCTTGAAGAATTTCAGGTAGAGCTTATCAAGCTTCAACAGTGGGCAATCAATGAAGGCAAACGCATTTGTTTATTATTTGAAGGTCGAGATTCGGCAGGTAAGGGCGGAGCGATTAGAAGGGTTACACACCACTTGAACCCCAGAAACTATAGAGTAGTAGCATTACCAAAGCCCTCAGAACAAGAACGTGGGCAGTGGTATTTCCAGCGCTATATAACTCGCTTACCAAACCCAGGTGAAATTGTTTTTTTCGACCGTAGCTGGTACAATAGAGCGGTGGTAGAGCCTGTCAATGGTTTTTGTACCAAAGAGGAATATGAACGCTTTATGAGCGAGGTTAATAACTTTGAAACCATGTTGACCAACGATGGAATTATTCTATTGAAGTTCTATTTTTCGATTACAAAGAAGGAGCAAGCCTCTAGGTTTAAAGACATTATGGAAAACCCATTGAAGCGTTGGAAAATGTCGCCAGTGGATGAAATGGCGCAAGAGCTATGGGATTCCTATACAGAGTACAGAGTAAGAATGTTTGCAGAAACAAATACAAAAAACAATCCTTGGATTGTGTTGAAAGCTAATAAAAAGACTTCTGCAAGAATTCAAGTCATTAGGCATATTTTGGAAAAAGTGCCTTATAAGTAGCGTGTAATGCTCTTTACTTCAGGTGGTATGAAATCATCACCAAAGGATCTTCTGGGTTAAACGCATTAGTGAAATTCAAAAAAGCCTGTTCTTTTTGATTGAACTTACTTTTCTCTTGTTGCAACTTATAGGCCTTCGCAAGAACGTTTTCAGAATCAAAGATCATAATGATATCACGATCATTAATTGTATGAGCCCAATAAAGGGGTAAGCCTCCGTCAACATCATTTTTAGCGGTAGTTTTTAAGACGATTTTAGATCCATTCTTAATATCATAAATCAAATGGTGACTATTACTTTTCGAAAACTGTGTTATTAAGAAGTTAGCGTTCCCTTGTAAACTCGGAGTATGATAAGCTTTATCCTTATTCTTATTCAAGTAGCCAATATAGTCGTCATATGGAGAATTATGTTCAAACATTTCAGGAGGTAAAGCGTCAGGAGAGAAGTCAAGTATAACTTCTGGAACAAAACTATTATCCTGTTTTTCATAGATTGTGTCATTAAAATAAGTGCCATAATATGTTTTACTAGCTGTGTTTTTCAAAATATTTCTCTCCCTAAAAGAGTGGGGGTCTTTTCCATTATGAATTTCGAGCAGACAGTCTGATTTTTTTGTCTCCAAATTATATTGAACCACTTCACAAGACTTTCCATTTCTCCCGAGTTCATTCGGTATTTTACCTGTTTGAAATTGGTAATCATTACCTCTTTTTAAGAATGCTTGTGCAGAGAAAGGTAATTTTTCACTCCTCTCAAAAATGCCTTGATTATCATAAAACACCAGTTTTCCTCTAGCATCCAGCACTTCAACCTTGCTCTTGTCCACTAAAAAGTCTTGAATTGATAGGTATTGGTTGGGGCCTTGTCCTGGTTTGGTAATGGCAAATTGGAAGTTGCCTTTTAAATCATAAACCGACAGTGATCGACCTGAGTAGTAATCAAAAATATAAATCAACCCATCTTCAATCAAAACCTTATCAATTCTGTAGGCACGGTGTTCTGGGTGGTCTTTCAGAGCGGTATAACTGATGTTATCAATTACATCCGACAGTTTACTTACCTTGATATCAGCAATAGAAATCACCTCAATACCTTCAGAAGTAGACTCGGAGCTCTGTTTGCCAGAATTAGAGCCACAGGATGAGGTCAGAAAAATAATTATGACGATTAACCCAGAAATTAAAAGTGTCTCTTTGGTTGATTTCATAAATATAAACTTAACGAATATATTTCTGTGTTCTGATCAAAACCAAGCCGCTAACCATGTTGTGAGGCAGTAGGTTTGTCGATGTTTTGAATCTAACTTTGCAGCAGATAAAATAACAATCACTTTAGAGATAAATACTCTACGCTATGCAAAAGACTATCAAAACTACACTTCGCCCCGAAGAAGCGTTCAATCCAGAAGTATTTGAGGCTATTATTCTGAAAAGGGCCAACATAACCAACCCCAAAAGTGCTCAGGTACGGGCTTTGAAACGCTCTATCGATGCACGTTCACGCAATGTGAAAGTCAATATTGAAGCGCAAGTTTTTATTAACGAAGAGCTTCCGCCTGTAATTTCCTATAAAAGAGATTATCCGGTGGTCACTAATGCCGAACCAGTTATTATAGTAGGTTTTGGCCCAGCTGGAATGTTTGCCGCGTTGCGTTTGATCGAATTGGGTTACAAGCCCATTGTTATTGAACGAGGTAGCGATGTACAGAAAAGGAGACGCGATCTTGCTGCCATCAACAAAGAGCATATAGTGAACCCTGAATCCAACTATTGTTTTGGAGAAGGAGGGGCAGGCACTTTTTCTGACGGTAAACTTTATACTCGTTCCAAAAAACGTGGCGACATTCTCAGAACCTTAGAGATTTTAGTCGCCCATGGTGCTACTGAAGATATTTTGGTAGATGCACATCCGCATATTGGCACTAACAAGTTGCCTAAAGTGGTGCAAGAAATCAGACAGAGCATTATGGATGCTGGTGGAGAAATTCATTTCGATACCAAAGTTGCTGATTTCATTATCAAGGAAAAAAGAATGACAGGAGTGGTTTTGGCAGACGGCTCTAAGGTAGAAGGCTTAGGTGTTATTCTGGCTATGGGTCATTCCGCTCGAGATATTTTCCATTTACTACAGAAGAATGAGGTATTGATTGAAGCCAAACCTTTCGCTTTGGGCGTAAGAATTGAGCATCCTCAATCGCTAATCGACAAGATTCAATACCATTGCGATACCGATAGGGGTGATTTTTTGCCAGCATCCTCTTACGCACTTGTTCATCAGACTTACCATGAGAGCAAACAAAGAGGCGTATTTAGTTTCTGTATGTGTCCGGGAGGCTTTATTGTGCCTGCCGCTACTGCTCCGGGCGAAATCGTAGTCAATGGAATGAGTCCTTCAAGAAGGGATTCAGCCTTCGCCAATTCTGGAATTGTTTCGGCAGTTGAATTGGAAGACCTTACCGCATATTCCAAATTTGGTGCTTTGGCGGGAATGGAATTCCAAAGAGAAATAGAACAACGTGCTTGTCAGATTGCAGGTGGAAACCAAACAGCTCCAGCACAGCGCATGACTGACTTTGTCAATAGTAGGGTTTCATCTTCCCTAAATGACACTTCCTATCAGCCAGGATTAATGTCTGTAGATATGCGTGAAGTGTTGCCTGAGTCGATTCACTTGAGGTTGAGAGACGCCTTTAAAGGCTACGCTAAAAAAATGAAAGGCTATTACACTAACGAAGCGCAAATAGTGGGAGTGGAGAGCAGAACTTCTTCGCCAGTAAGAATTCCAAGGGATAAAGACAGCTTAGAGCATGTGGAAATCAAAGGCTTATTCCCGTGTGGGGAAGGAGCAGGTTTTGCTGGAGGCATTGTTTCTGCTGCTATGGATGGCGAGAAATGTGCTGAAAGCTTGATAGCTGGTTTGAAAAGAAAGTAAAGAACGGATGGAGTTAGAATAGGTAGATTAGAGGTTAGCTGAAGTCCTCGTTGCAAACGAGGATTGGTTATCTTGAAATACATTGTGAGGTGTATTTGAGTAGCACATAAGGATTCTGCTCCTACGAGTTGAAGTCGTTCACCTCCTGATTAATACCTCGGTAATACTCTACTGTGGAATACCAAGAAGTTCCCCCGATTAAGCTTAATGTTTTCATTTTGTAGTTTCAGTCAATTGTTGAGTTTTGCCTTTTTAAGTTCGGTCTCAATCTCTTTGTAAACATGAATGAATAATTTGACGCATTTTGAGTTAAGGCCTCGATCAAAAAAAGTATCCTTTAGAGAAGTGCTTTCAACCCTAACTTGCCCTGTGTTAGTGATACTGACCATTATCTTCTCTGTCCACGGTTTGTTTGCATCATTAGCTCTTCTTGCTTCTAGATGTTTTGAGTCAATATAAACCAATGCCCATTCAAGCCTTTTGAAAACCGCCATGGCAGTTTGTTGGATTAAGTCATTATCACTTGAAGAGGTGAATGTTTCGGTAAAAATGGGCCTAAACCGGAAGCTAGATGTTACACTAATGGACTTTTTAAACTCATCGTATCGCTCTTCTCCCTTATAAGGGTTTTTCTTATGCTCAATTTCTTTAGCTAACCTTCCGTCCTTTTCTCGTTTTTCTAACTCCCAACGCGCGGCAGTCTTTGCTTCTTCAAGATATGCACTACCTGATGAAATTATACTATTCAATTCATCTGAGCTTTTGGAGGCCATTTTTGTTGAGAATGAATTGCTGTTTTTCATAGAACTTTAATCCCTTTTATGGTCTAAATTTCTTGAAAACTATGATACTAGGATGTCCATCCATCAAATAAAATAGACCCGTTGTTACCCTAACCTAATTCCCCTTCATTTGCTGAACAGCCAGAATAAGGCTGTCAGCCATTTCTCTTTGCTCATCACTTTGGGCAATGGTTTTAGCCTTTTCTAATTGTTCAATGGCCGCATCATAATCACCTAACAAGCCTTTGGCATAACCTAAAAGCGCAGCAGCTTCAAAGTGAGTAGGATCTATTGCAGCAGCTTGGGTAAGTAAATTGGCAGCGAACTGAAGCATTGAAATATCTTCTTCATCCTCAATAATTTCAAGACCATTGCTAAACAAGAAATCGACTTTTGAATCTTCGTCCACATGGTTATTCATGTAGCTGTTTACTTCAAACTGATATTTTTGATAGTTCTCTCGTTGTCCAAAGTATATCTTTTTGGTAATAAAGGCGGCTTCAGGAATTTCCATTTCTGAGAGAAATTGAGGGATCACCTCACGAATTAATTGATAGAGTAAGTTTTCATCACCGTATTTAATGGCCAACTGGAGGTTGTCATTATAAACGGTTTTGAAATAATCATGGTATTCATCTAAACCATGTGCTTCAACAATCAGGTCTTTATTGTTAGTGATATAGTTATAGGGCACAGAACTTAGTTGGTTCTCGAACCTAGACACCAGCCAAAGGTTTTCAATATTGTTTAAATAATCATCAAGCTTTAACTGACTGATGTAGTCTTTTGCGACTTCAGCAGCTCGTTCGAAGTTCTTGCCCTCGAGAATTCGGATCAGTTCTAGCTTCTCCTCACTGGTGGCGATCAAATCATCATATTTCTCTTCTAACTCAGGAAGTAAGGCGTAATCATCTACCGCTCTTTGTCCATACGCCATTAGTTGCGGAGCAGGAACAAAACCCAAAACGGTATCGAATACTTCTTGCTTTTCGGTTAGAAAGAGTAAAGTCGGTAGACTAGATATTTTAAATGCATAGGCCAATACTTCTCCATATTCCGATTCAGTATCAAACTTTACATTAATAAAATTTTCATTAAAGTATGTGATTACCTGTTCGTTAGTGTATACTTCTTCATCTAATTGATGACAGTAAGCACACCAGTCGGCATAAGCATCTACAAACAAAAGTTTTTTCTGTGCTTTAGCCATTTCAAGTACTTTTTGCCAATCCTTTTCACTCGTGATTTCATTGAAATTAAGTGTATCGTTGGCAAAGCTTAAGGTGGAGATGAAAAATGATATTGCTAATAATGGAACTCTCATAAATCTTTTGGATGTTCGGAACTGGATAACGTGTGTACTATACTCACATTGCAAGTGCAAAGTTATTCATTTAGTTTCATGTCAATCGTTAATTATAGTTAAGTGAAAAGAACGGTAATCATAGGGAGCAATCCTAAAACCAATAATTACGCATTCCTTGCTGCAAATAGACTTCAAGATCATGGTCATGAGTTTATTCCTGTTGGTATTAGCGAAGGCCAAGTTTTGGGTAAATCAATTATGAATATTCATGATAAACCTGAAATAGAAGAAGTAGATACTGTTACACTTTACATCAATCCACAGCGGCAAACTGAATGGTATGATTATATCCTTTCATTGAAGCCAAAGCGTATTATTTTCAACCCCGGAACTGAAAATCAGGAACTTAAAAAGAAGGCCGAAGCTCAAGGTATAATTTGTGAAGAAGCCTGTACTTTAGTGATGCTTTCAGTGGGCAATTTCTAAGTTATTTTACGTATCTTCGTACGTTGTATGAGGGCGGTCTAAAATCCTTAAGATTTAATTCCTAAACCGACCGTAACCTCCTTTTTTAACAGTTTTTATTCACAATGAGCGAAGAGAAAAAGAATCAAGAATATTCAGCGGTTAACATTCAAGTATTAGAGGGTTTAGAGGCGGTTAGAAAGCGGCCAGCCATGTATATTGGAGATATTGGAGTTAAAGGACTTCACCATATGATTTGGGAAGTAGTAGACAACTCTATTGATGAAGCCTTAGCAGGCCATTGCGATACAATCACAGTTACTATTGAAGAAGATAATTCGGTAATCGTAACAGATAACGGTAGGGGAATCCCAACCGATATGCACGAAAAAGAGGGTAGATCAGCACTAGAGGTTGTAATGACAGTACTTCATGCTGGTGGTAAATTTGATAAAGACACATATAAAGTTTCTGGAGGTCTTCATGGTGTAGGTGTATCCTGCGTTAATGCGCTTTCATCAATGATGTTAGTGACTGTTGAACGTGGTGGTTCTAAATTCCAGCAAGAATATTCAATAGGCATTCCTAAGTACCCGGTAAAAGAAATAGGCACTTCTGATAGAACAGGTACTACTGTTCATTTTAAACCAGATGGTGATATTTTTACGGTTTTAGAATACAAATACGAAACTGTAGCAGGAAGACTAAGAGAACTGTCATTCTTGAATGCAGGGATCACAATTACACTTACAGACAAAAGAGAAAAAGACGAAGAAGGAAACTTCATTGGTGAAGTATTCCATTCTGAAGGCGGTTTGAAGGAGTTTGTTGAGTACTTAGATGCTACTCGCGAAAAGCTGATTGAAGAGCCAATTTATATTGAAAATATTAAGGGCGAAGTACCTGTTCAGGTAGCCATGAGTTATAACTCATCTTATGCTGAAAATGTGGTTTCATATGTAAACAACATTAACACCATTGAAGGTGGAACTCACGTTTCTGGATTTAGAAGGGCTTTAACCCGAACCTTAAAATCTTATGCAGATAAATCTGGTTTGCTGGATAAGGTTAAAATAGACATTACCGGAGACGACTTTAGAGAAGGGCTTACGGCCATTATTTCTGTAAAAGTAGCAGAACCTCAATTCGAAGGTCAAACCAAGACTAAGCTCGGTAATAATGATGTTATGGGTGCAGTTGAATCTGCCGTGGGAGAAACCCTTCAGTATTACTTAGAGGAAAACCCTAAAGCCGCTAAAACCATTGTTCAAAAAGTGATTCTTGCAGCACAAGCGCGACATGCCGCAAGGAAAGCACGTGAAATGGTACAAAGAAAGAATGTGCTTTCTGGTACTGGCTTGCCAGGTAAACTTGCCGATTGCTCTGAAAAAGATCCTGCGCTTTGCGAATTGTATCTTGTTGAGGGAGATTCTGCGGGTGGTTCTGCCAAGCAGGGTAGAGATAGAAATTTCCAAGCAATTCTTCCATTAAGAGGTAAAATTCTGAATGTAGAAAAAGCACAAGAACATAAGATTTACGATAATGATGAGATCAAGAACATGATCACAGCATTGGGTGTTTCCTTCGGTACCGAAGAAGACGATAAGGCTTTGAACATGACCAAATTGCGTTATCATAAAATCGTAATTATGACGGATGCGGATATTGATGGAAGTCACATTCGTACTTTGATTTTAACCTTCTTCTTTAGGTATATGCGACCTTTGATCGATGCAGGTTACTTATACATAGCGCTTCCTCCTTTGTATTTGCTGAAAAAAGGTAAAGACCAACGTTATTGCTGGAATGAGCAGCAACGAGCTCAACTGACTAAAGAAATGGCTGGAGATTCTGGCAAAGAAGATTCTGTAAGTATTCAGCGCTATAAAGGTTTGGGAGAAATGAACCCAGAGCAACTTTGGGAAACTACAATGGACCCAGAATCTAGAAGTATGAAACGTGTAACCGTAGAGTCAGCTGTGGAAGCAGATCACTTGTTCTCTATGCTTATGGGAGATGAAGTTCCACCTCGTAGAGACTTTATCGAGAAAAACGCAAAATACGCTAAGGTTGACGTTTAAGACCTTGTAGCCATAGATTTAAAAACCCCGTTAATCTCTCAAGGTTAACGGGGTTTCTATTTTATATAAATCATTTGTAATGAGCTTTTTAGCGACAATTGTTTGAATTAAAAAACAACTACAACAAAAGAAGATCTTTAATTACTGAATCTCGCCAGAACCAATCAACTCGTTATCATCATACCAAGCCACAAACTGTCCAGAGGCAATCCCTTTCTGATGGTTTTCAAAAATGACATAAAGACCATTTTCTTCCATAAAAAGCTCAGCTTTTTCTAGGGGCTGTCTATATCGAATACGGGAGTCATAAGTTCTAGATTCTCCTGCTTTTAAAGCCAAGTCTGGACGCACCCAATGCACTTGCTCCTTCGGTACAAATAGTCCCTTTCTCAATAGCCCAGGATGGTTCTCACCTTGACCAGTATAGATCACATTTTCCTTCGTGTCTTTTTCAATCACAAAAAGTGGTTCTGGCGTTCCACCTACAGCCAAACCTTTACGCTGACCAATAGTGAAATAATGAGCTCCATTGTGTTCACCTATTTTTTTACCATCTGTAGATGCATATTCATAGGGCTTTGAAAGGTGTTTTAGCTCTTCTAGTTTTGTATCAAAATGAGACATCTCTTTTTCAAAGAAAGAACTGAAATTAGCTGAATTTGGCTCTAATTCACGTATCTCGCCTTTTTTAGGTGCAAGCTGTTGCTGTAAGAAATCAGGCAACCTCACTTTTCCTATAAAGCAAAGTCCTTGTGAATCCTTTTTGTCGGCTGTAATTAAATCGGCCTCTTTAGCAATGGTTCTTACTTCGGGTTTTTGTAAATGTCCAATAGGAAAAAGTGCTTTGGCCAATTGCTCTTGGCTTAGCTGACACAAGAAATAGGACTGATCTTTATTTTGATCAGCTCCAGCTAAAAGCCGATGAATTTCCTTTCCATTTTCAACAATAGTTTCCTTTTGACAGTAATGGCCAGTGGCCACAAAATCTGCTTTGAGCTTCATGGCAGCTTTCAAGAAAATGTCAAATTTCACTTCGCGGTTGCAAAGAATATCAGGGTTTGGAGTACGACCTTTTTCATATTCAGCAAACATATAATCTACAATACGCTCTTTGTACTGCTCACTCAGATCGATTACATGAAAAGGAATTCCAAGTCTTTCAGCCACAGCCAAAGCATCATTGCTGTCTTCTACCCAAGGGCATTCTTCCGAAATAATCACAGAATCGTCTACCCAATTGCGCATAAACATTCCAATTACCTCGTAACCTTGCTCAATCAGTAAATGTGCTGTAACACTTGAATCTACACCACCAGAAAGGCCTACAACTACTCTTTTTGCCATTAATTTGAATTATGAATTAGGCTAACATCATTTTTGCAAAAATAGTTGATTTGAAAGTGAAAAAGTAATGCCTTATGTTCTAAGTCAAAAAGCCTTGCTTGGAAATACTATTTTAGGAGATTAAGAAAAGAAGTGTCACGAAACTTAAGCATTCGTGACACTTTTTAAGCATTTATCTTGGTGTGGGAATCCAATGTATTGGAGAATGAATTACGGGCCACAGAGCTGTAATGTAGACTCCGTTTCCTCTATTCATTAAACCAACTAGTGCAGCATGAGCAGCAAGTATTGCAGTAAGAACACCTGGAATAATAGCTAGGGTATTTGCTGGAGGAGGTAATACTGAAATTACACCAGTAATAGCTCCTAGCACAGTTGTAAGCCCCGCTTGTCCCGAAGCAAGATCTTTGGCAGCTTGATCAGATAAGATGAAAACCAATCCCCACCATTGTGCTTCAACTTGAACATAAGGCTCTGTACCCGAACCAAGTTCTGCAGCTAATCTTTCACCAAGTTCTTTTAAATACTCATTTGTTTTTTCAACCGGCATAAAAACATGGGATAAGTTCCTTTGTGGAACAATAGCATTGATTTGCATGTCAGTTGGTATATCAATTTTATACTCGGCTAACACCCCTTTTGGGTCTTTCATGAATCTAATGTAAAGTTTTGGGTCACGAATCATATCCGGAAACAAAATCTTATTCATATCATTTTGTGCATGTACACTTAATCCAAAGTTTTGGATTTGGTTACTAGAAGAGTTTGTGTTCTTGTTTTTCATAATGGTAAAGTTTATTTGGTTAGAAAAAATTATGAAGTAAAGGTAGAGCGTTGGGTAGGCTCAGGTAAGCGTGCAAACAATGGAAAGTAAAACCACGGGAAAACCCCTGAATTTCCGGTTGTTTTCCACCTTTTTATGAGAGTTGTTTCAAGTGTAAATCGGTATAATCAACTGAATTACAGTTGATTAAATGATTGTTTTGCTAGTTCAATATATTTGCTTTAACCAAGTTTTCTATTCAATTTCGGCTTGTACTTCACTTTAAATATATTGTACTATGCAAGTAGAAAAGGCTATTGACTATATTGACAATTGGAAGAAATGTGATATCTCTCGTTTGGTTAATCACTTCCATTTTATCAAGGGAAAGGATGTATCTTCCCAGTATCAAAGGGTTCAATCAATGACCTTAAAAACAGATTCTTTAAAAGCCTCACTTTTAAAGAATGATATTAAGAGTATGGCAATTCATATGGGCTTGAGTAAGGCCCAGGCAAAACCAGAAGAGTTGTCTTTCAGTCCTGTATTTAGCGTAATAGGTACTATTGGTAAACCGACTTATGATGACTTTTCTATATTAGAAGAGGAGCCTAAAGGGATTGTGCCTGAGTCTTTTAAACAGGCACTTTCAAACAACTGGTTAATGACAGATCAATCTATGATTGATGACCTTTTTGTTGCTGTGTCTACTGATAAGAATTCACCGCAATTACAGCGTTTACATAGCTATCAGATTACAAGGGAGATCAATGACCTTTTATTCAGTATTCTAACAGACAAAGGAATTGTCTCAAAAATGAAGAGTCTTCATTTTCATTTAGGAGCAGACATGAACAAGTATTCCGACAAATATGCTTTTACTTTTTCACCAGTAATTGAACTTGTAATTGAAAAGTTGGATGATGAAGAATTGTTGAGAGTTGCTAAACTCGGAATGCGCTCAAACATATCATTAATGGACGATGAAGACGACTCAATCTTTATTGAGTATTTAAAACCCTGTCCTTCAACTTGTAACGAATAGTTTTGGATCAAAAAGAATTCTATTCACAACTCGTTATAGTGCCCTATATTCTTATAGGGCTATGTTTGTTTATAGGGATGGTCCGCTTTAACAAGCTATCAAATACTCAACGATTATTGTTTTGGCTGATTCTGGCTACGGTAATAACTGAAACAGTTTCTGAGGTTTTATGGAGAAAGGAAATGAACAACTTTCCTGTTTTTCATTTTTATGCAATCATCGAGTTCAGTTTAATTTTCACAATCTACTATCGGGCTTTATATCCAAGTTTTTCTAATAAGTTTCTGTATTGGACCTTAGGCGGGTTTTTAGGGTTTGCGATATTCAACGCTCTTTTTTTACAAAGCCTTTTTACTGCTAACTCCAATGTAACCACGTTGAGCAGTGTTATTTTGGTTGTTTTATCCTTGTTATACTTTTATAAGACTCTGAAAGATTCAAAACTGATTCATTTAGAAAAAAGTATTATGTTTTGGGTGAGTACAGGCGTGCTTATTTATTTTTCGAGTAGCCTAGTTTTGTTCACCTTCGGAAACCTATTGGTATCGGAATCAATCAGCGATACAATGAGCATTTGGGTGGTTCATGTTTGCTTCAATATATTCTACTATTCACTTTTAAGTATTGCATTATGGATGAGGTCAGCGAATTAAACACCAATATACTTTTGGTAGGTATGTTGGGCATGTTTGTGCTTGCCCTGTCCATAATCTTCTTTATAGTGGTTTATCAAAGAAGACTTTTGGCACAACAAACAAAACATAAAGAGTTGGAGGCAGCTCACCAACTAGACTTGTTAAAGGCTTCGCTTAAAACACAAGAACTTGAAAGAGTCAGAATTGCCAGAGATTTACATGATGAAGTTGGTGCAATGCTTTCTTCTACAAAGCTGTATTTTAATCAGTTGGAACTAGAAGAGGATAGAGGGCAGTACCTAAACCTAATCGACAAGGTGAATCATTTGTTCGATGAAACTATTCATTCGGTAAGGCGAATATCACAAGATTTGCGTCCTGTTATATTAGATAACTTAGGTCTTGTAGAAGCCATTCGTTTCTTTTCTGATCAGGTTAATGAAGTTGCCGAGTTTTCAGTACACCTTACCACAGATTACTCAAATGGTTTATTAAGTAAGGGTGAAGAACTTTCAGTTTATAGAATTGTACAAGAGCTGCTAAACAATGCTTTGAAACATTCAAAGGCCACCGAGGTAAAATTAACACTAACGAGTTCCGCATCGAAAACCATACTTGAATACATAGACAATGGTATTGGAATGCCGTCAGGTGCTGTACTTCAAAAGAGCAATTCGTTAGGGTTGAAAAATATGGAAAGTAGAATAAGTATATTGAACGGACGGCTTGAAATTATTGAACCGAAGAATGGGGGGACAAAAATTAGAATTGAGATTTAATCTATAATGGAAACCATAAAAGTTGCTATAGCCGATGATCATAGCCTTTTTAGAGAGGGTTTAAAGTTTATTCTGGCTAAAATGAGTGGTATTGAACTCATATTAGAAGTGAGCAATGGAGTAGAGCTATTGAAGGGCTTTGAAAAAGAAGTGCCAAATGTAGTTTTGCTTGATTTAGAAATGCCAAATGGTGATGGGGTTGAAACCTGTAAACAATTGAAGAAGGATTATCCTGAGGTTAAGGTTTTGGTACTTACTATGCACAGCGAAGAACGGATGATTTCCTATTTGATGGAGATTGGCGCCAACGGGTATCTGTTAAAAGACATTAGGCATGATGTATTGAAAAATGCCATAGAAGCTGTTCATACACAAGGGTTTTATTTCACCAATGAGGTGTCTAAATCACTACTAGAGGGGTTGAAAAAACATAGTAGACAAGTTCCTAAATTTGGTATGGAAGTTAGTTTAAGCACAAGAGAAAAGGAAGTTTTAGAATTAATAGCCAAGGAATTAACCACCCTAGAGATAGGGGAAAGACTATTTATAAGTGAAAGAACGGTAGAAGGGCACCGTAAGAATTTACTGTCGAAATTTGATGTAAAGAACACTGCCGGCCTTATTCTAAAAGCCGTAAAGCAGGGCTTCTTACAAGTTTAACCTAGAGTTTAATAATTATCTGGCCCTGCGAAATCTAAGGCGTAGTCGGCTACAATAATTCCATTGGCTGAAAACAGATTTCCTTTGTTCATTAGCTTAGTAGGGGTAAGAGAAGTAGAAATAACATGGGCACCACCCTGATAAGAGCCTATTGTGATTTCAGAGATTTGTGATGTTGTTCCATCAGCTAAAAAAATACTCCATTGGGTAGATATATCTTCTGACTTCCTCAATTTACCATCTCCTATTAGAATTTTTTGTTCTGGAGAACAGATTAGGCTTTTACCATTTGCAAGTGTGATATGAACCATAGTCTCTGTAATAGGAGCATTGCCCGTACCACTCGACATTACTACATCGAGTAGGCCACCACTGGTGAGCCCGTTATCATTAGAATAATTGAAGGTTTTGATTTGAGATCCAACTACAATGTTATGAATGATGACTGTTTCGTCATAAGAAATGGCTACAAGCGTATTTGAGTCTAAAGACATAGTGTGTTGTTCAAGGTGAAAGGATTGGAATAAGGTGTTTAAATTCAGCTAACATTTTGAAAGAATAAGCCTTTTGCTTAATGTCTTTCTAAGAAACCGTTATATGCACTTGAGGCAAGTCCGTTTCATTATAACTGTTGATATAGTATTCAACTGTAGCTCCGGCTTGAGGCCTATAGCTAAGACTTTGATCGCTGGCAGTTACATTTTTAGTAACCTTTTGTACATTGTTTTCATATATAGCGAAGTTGGCAGTTCCAGTAGCTAAATTTGATAATGTCATAGTTATGCTTTGAAGCCCATCGAATTTGCCAGTAAATAATGACCTCTGAGCTGAAGGGTCTTTTGCTAATCGGGCATAAAGTTCAAGAATTTTCATAGTAAGTGCTTTTGGTCAATTTCCTACTCATTTAGCTTTTCGGATTACTCCCTGTTTTTCTCTGTTACAGTCAGTTCTTAAATAAAGAATCGTTTGAAGCATTGAATGCTCATACCTGAGTAGATTCAATGTCAATTCAAATTTGAATGATTCTGATAATGATACTTTACCGCAAAAGGGTGGTTGTGCCCGATACCTAGAAAGAGGTATTGGAAGAAGTGATGAGAAGAAAACTAAGTATTGATTATTTGGCGATTTGCACTTTCAAATCTCAAAATATTAAATCGATTGAGTCATGTTTTTGGAGAATTCAAACAGTTTTACAACTGACTGTCATTACCACTTAGTAAGTCGAAAGCCGATTCTAAAATTAAAGCTTGATTGATTTTTATCAGAATATGCTGAACCTCTGTTGCAGTAAAGGCCATATGGTAATTAGATTTTGCATTGCCAATTACTGCTTTCAAGCCTTCGGGGTGACTCACTGTATAGTTTAATGGCTTAAGCGATTCAAGCATTTTCTGGAAAAGCCTAAACTCCTTTTTGCTAAAATCAACAAATAGATTGCGGTAATTAAGGTTGTATCTGCTACAACAACTGCACTTTGATATCTGCAAAGAGTTTGACTCTGCTAAAATTGTCGATTGGTGAAGATCTCCCATGTTATTTTAAGCTTCTAGGGCAGTGTAAACATCCAACATTAGCCGAGCTTCCTCCATTAAGTTTTGAAACTGTAAAAACTCATCATGGTTGAAACAGAACTGTACATCAGGATGACAAGTGGTCACAATAATGTACAGCTCATGATTTGGGAAAAGAATTGCCCCTTCATTGAAATTAAGACTTTGTACACCCTCAGAAAAATGCTCGAATTCAATTACATCAAAGCCCGAAAGAATGTTGTTATAGAAAAGCCCGATACGTTTACAACAGCCACAGTACGAAACATTGAAATGATTACCTTCTGCAAGAATTTTGGTCTGACACTGATTCATGGGCTATTTGTTTTGTGAGTTTTTTTAGGTGTACATTTTGTTATTCCGATACCGTATTAATCATACCTTCCTTTTTCCATGTCAATAAGGTTTTAACCAACACTATATTGGCCACGAGCATTAAGCCCAGAATCAGTATTTCTGAAAAATTTGAAGCCTCGTGTAGTATGGCTGTAACCACATGATATGCATTAAACAACCCTAGAATTACAGCCCAGAAAATCGATGTAACTCTAAACCAAGCAGCTTTTATTTCGAGTGTGAACAAACAGAAAAGCATTGATGCACCTTCCAGTCCAATTCGCCAAAGGTGATGGTCTACAGGTACTATTCCCGTTGCGCCTTCCATCATTACACTTTCGTAATAATAGACATTGAATAGTCCGTAAATGTGATGTATGATATAACCAATGGCGATAAACAGCCAAAGAAATGCAATTTTAGATTTCATGTTTTCTATAGTTTTAAGGTTTGAATTATTGTGAATTAGTTCAGGGTATTCTTGTCGATAGAATGTTACAAGCTCCTGCAGCAACTGTTTGTGCTCGACTTTTTCTACAGGGCGTTTTAGTTTTTTCAGTACAACAAAAGTCATTGCGGCCATGGCAAGCCAAAAGAGGTCAATAATTAAAATAGGGAAGGCGTTATTGGAATAACTTACCCAAAGCCAGTTACCAGAAATTAAACCATTAACAACGGGAATTATCAGACCCAAATAAGCAGCCAATCGGAGTGACCAGAGCGTAGTAAAATAATTGTCTCGTTTAAAGCGGAAGTATAAAGTGGCCAATAGCCAGCCAATAAAAAATACAGCATATAAGATTGACTGACGCTCTGGATCTAGCGAGCGAGGCAAGGCTTTGGCAACAATAAATGAGAAGGCGATAATAGGGTAAAGGCTTAAACAGATGGCTATGTAAATATGTCCCACCTTTCGGTTAAACAACCTTTGGTGTATTGGAATCACCTTTTTATTACGCGCCTCTAACCAAATGAGCACGCCCGATATAATGACAAAACAGGTAACAAGTGCTAAAATGAAGTAGAGTATTTTCAAAGGGAATCCACCAAAATCACCAAAATGGAGCGATCGTACTGTATGTTCCACACTCTCTAAGTAACTAGTTTCAAAAGGGTTCTTTTCTGAAAAAATTGCTCCGCTGCTTACCTCGTAAACAATTCGACCAGTTCCCATAAATTTGTCTTTCGAATTGGCCTTACCATCTATTTGGAACTTCATATTTTCAGCTCCATAATTCTTTATATACACTTGGAGAGGCTCGAATCCAGGCCATTTTGCCTGTGTCTGATCTATAAATTGGTTTATCTGTAACAGCCTATCTGTCTTACCTTCAAGTTGGTAAGTTTGCGTCATAGGGCGCAGATCCGTTAATAATTTGGCTTGGTCTCCACTATATAGATAATTAGCTGGAATTAGCACCAATGCAGAAAGGCACAAAAAACAGCTGGTAAGTGCAAAAATAAACTGAAATGGAAGCCCAATCATTCCAAGCGCAGTATGGGCATCAGTCCATACCGTTTTCAATTTTACTTTGGGGCGAAAAACATAAAAGTTAGAAATGATTTTCTTCCAGTGAACAATAACCCCAGTAACTATGGCAAAAAGGAAAAAGAAAGCTACAAAGCCTGCAATGTAAATACCAATGGTAGGTATTTGAGAAAAGAAATGAAGTCGGTAAATCAGCTCTCCAATACTATAGAAGCCATAGTATTCTGATTTTTCATAGGTTAAAGTGTTAATGAAGAAGTACGATTTCTGGCCGGGCTTGTATACTACCGTGCTGTCTTGTGACGGGCTTAAAAGCACATAAAGTTGCTGTTTGGCATCTGGTAATAACATGCGGATATCGCGGCCATAGAGATCATAACCTTCTTTTTCCATTGTAGCAATGGCCCTTTCATAATCCACATCATAAGCCTGTTCAAGATCTATGGGATCACCTTTTTCCCAAGCTGTAATTTCATCTTTAATTAGAGCAAATGCTCCACAGAAAAACAGCACAAACAGTACTGCACTAATAATAATACCGCTTACGGTATGTGTATGAAAAAAAACGTTGTATAGTCTCTTGCTCACAGTTTTAAAGTATTGGATGGTTGGTTTGTAGTGAATTGACAAGTAGGCTCAGTAACAGTGCTACAGATGTATAAATTGCTAGGGCTTTCCATCCACTTTTGAATAGAAAGACCATAATAAAAAGTGTCATCCAGAGCAGATAGAGCGAAAATATAGATGTTATTAAAACAATCTTATGATCAGTAACTAAAGCCAAACCAACATGGAACAAGGCCGATATGGCATATCCACCGATTAATCCCGCAGTTATTTTGGCAAATCTTTGAAAACCGTTTTGAGTCAGGTATTTAGTGTTTGCTGGCATAATTAGAAGAGCATTTCTAAGGTGAAAAGAAGGAGAGTAATTGCCATAAAGCCTTTGAGTGAAAAAAGCTTCAGAGGCACTAGTAAAATGCCCAAACTGAACACAGTCATGATTAAAATGGTGAACCATAATATGCCCGTTCCCACTCCGTATAAATACATGAAACCTCCCGTAGAAATAAGAATAAGCCCCAGCCCAAAGTATTTAAAATACGGAGCGACAATGGGGAGTTTCTGCAGTGTGTTTTTGAATTGGCTTTCCTCCGCCTTTTTAGAAGAGCTATAGCAGAACATAAATCCGAGTGTACAAAAGAGGGATAAAAGTGAAATCATGTCAATCAGAAGAAATGTAACATCCTTGCCATATAGCAAGGATGTTCTCTGTTAAAAATGGCTGTTATTAAAACTTGTAAATGAAATTAGCCATCAAGCTTCTCGGTTCTTGGGGAGTAATGGTCGACCACCCCTTATAATATTCTTTATCCAAAGCATTGTTGAGTTTCAGCCCAATTCTAAACTTTTCTGCCTGATAGAAAATAGAAGCATTTGCTATTAAGTATTCGGGCAACATAAAAGTACCTGTGTTTACATAGTTAATAGCCGCTTGCTCGCTGCCACCATTAAAGCCAGCGCCAAAACCTACACCATTCAAGGCTCCTTTCTGAATTTCATAAGTAGACCAGAAATTATACAAAGACCTTGGACCCGCTTCCAACGGACGTATATTCAGAATATTCGGGTTGTCTGTTTTTGTAGTCTTGCTATCGTTGTTAGAGTAGCCTGCGCGTATGTTAAATCCAGCAACTGGGTTGGCATTGATCTCTATTTCATAGCCAGAGCTTGTTACTTCACCACCCTGAATTTTGTTGAAAGGAGAGTCTGGATCGGTGATTACTCGGTTAGATACCAATATATTGTAATAGCTCAGGGTGGCATTAAATCTATAGTCGAACAGATTGGTTTTAATACCCGCTTCAAACTGATTGGCTTGCTCTGGCTTAAAGTTTTTAACCGTTTGAGGTCCAGCATTTGGGTCGCCCACTAGTGCAGGTGCTACATTAGAAAAACCGTTTTGGTAATTAGCAAAAACCGAAAACTTATCGAGAATAGGTTGATACATTAAACCAAACTTCGGAGACAAGGTAGTTTGGTCATAATCATCAGCATCAGTTAAAACATTGCCTTGATTATCGAACACATCCAGTCTTACACTCGCCATGGCAGAGAATGCAGGTGTGAAATTGATTACATCAGATACATAGGCACTGTAGACATTAGTACTTGTTTTGGAAGTAGTAAGTGCAGAACCAGATAACGCTTGATTTACAGCCACTTTCGAAAGAGGGAAAGGTGCAGTTTCTACCGCTGGAGTAAATGGATTATCGTTGTTTACGCCACCTTGTGGAGTAATATTGCCATAGAATACATAACCAGTATTATTGCTGAGCATGGTGGCATTGAAGAAGTCTAACCCAGCCACCATTTTATTTCTAAAATCTCCAATTGAGAAATCACCAATAAAATTTTGCTGAACATCGGTAGTATGCGTACTGGCATTCTGATGAGAAATGAACCTTGTATAAGTGTTACCACCTAATATATTATGGTCGAACAAGTAAGAGTAATACCCTTCGGTTGACGTATGGCTCTGAGAAATAATGGTTTGCGAATTCCATGCTTCTGAAATCTTATAGTCAGTTTCTACTCTATAGTTAGAAGATGGGTTTTTTAGTGTTAGATCATTACTGGTGAAAGACAATTTGTTGTTGTAATTCAGTTCATCCAAGTTAGAAGCCTCCGTAGGTGCAGACCTGTTCAAGAATAGAAATACCGGATTGGTTTGCTCTGCCTGCGAAATTTCAGAATACAATGAGAATGTAAGTCGGTTGTTTACTTTATAGGTTAGGGAAGGGGCTACAAAAAACGACTTTCTAAACCCAGCATCCTGAAAACTGTTTTTGGTTGAGTAAGAAGTGTTCAACCTGAAATAGATATTGTTTTCTGAATCCAATGGGGTATTGAAGTCGCCAGTTATGGTATTTAACCCAAAAGAACCTGTGGTATATGACATTTCGCCTCCAAAACCTGCATAAGGTTTTTTTGTAACCACGTTAATCAAACCACCATATGAGCTTACTGTATTACCAAACAAAGTAGCCGAGGGCCCTTTTATAACCTCAATTCGCTCTATATTGGCTGCGTTAATAGACCCGTTAGTAATACCAGGCAAGCCATTTACTAACCTTGGTTGAACGGAAAATCCTCTGAGTGAATAATATCCGGCTCCATCTCCACCACGGCCAGTAGATGTCCATAGTTTCTGTACACCAGCAGCATTTTTCAAAGCATCCTCAAAATTGGTTACCACTTGAGATATTAATAGATCACTCGTAACGGTGCTGTATACCTGTGTGTTTTCTAAATCCTTTAGTGGAAGTTTGGCCACATAAGCTGTTTCTTCTCTAGAAAACTTATTGGTACGCTCACCAGTAACTACTACATCTTGAAGTATTTCGCTTCCTTCATAAAGTTTTATTGTTCCAAAGTCATGCACTTCATTGCTTGAGATTGCTACTTCAATTTCTCGGTTTTTAAAACCTACGAATGAAAAGAGAAAAGTTTGTTTCCCTTGAGCTATCCCATTTAAAATGAAATATCCATTGGTATTGCTGATAGTGCCTATGGAGGTACCTTTCAGTGTTATGTTTACTCCCGGAATAGGGAGATCATTGTTGTCGGTAATTCGGCCTTCAATACCACCGTTTTGTGCTTTTACAGAAACTGTGGCAATAATTGCGATAATAAATGTTATGAGTTTTTTCATTCTTATTTAGACTGATTAAAAATAGTGACACAAATGTAAGAGCCGAATATTGGCGAGACAATCACTAGTGCTAGTGAAATAAAATCACTAGGGATGAAGAGCAGAATAGTCCAATACGGCTTATCAGCCACAGTTTTTTGGCTACTATTTTTAATTATTGAATGGTGAGAATGGGTTAGAAATCATTGCTAACCTCGCTGATTTCCTGACTATTGATTCGGGCCTATGGAGGAAAAGAACAGATGATAGTTTGATGGTAGATTCCCAATCAATGAATTGTATTACTGAAAAGGTTGCTTATGATAATTCCCTATTTGCTAGAGTAGCGTTTTCTTGTTTCAACCTTTTGTAATTCTCTTTCCCAAATCATTTGAGCGACTGTTTTAGCGGGATTATCAGATTCAGCCAAGGCCATTTTTAATTTTTCTTCCGATACATCAATTCTGTAAAGACTGTTGAGTAGACGATTGAAATCATGAGTCATGAGATTTTCTACTAGCTTGAGTAGAAAGTCAAAAGCCTTGTCTTGAGTCAGTTCTGTATCATTGGGTAATTGCCAATCCGAAGGATCAACTTGAAAATCTTTGCTGATAAGAGCAAGACCAGTTTGAATGTCTTTTGAATTGATTGAAGCCATCTTTTATTGAATAGAACTTAAAGTAAAGACGATCTGATTTATATCTCAAATCAAATGAATTTTAATTTTTTGACCACTCATAAATTATAAATGCAACTACGTTGCATTTATTGAATTACATATTATGTTTGCAACATTGTTGCATTAACATGAACCTATAAAAATGATGAAAAAAGTAATTCTATTCTCTGTTCTACTTGTTTTTACGCTCAGTGCTTGTAAAGACGATGACGAAAAAGTACCCGCTCAATCAGAAGAGGGGCAGTTTGTAAGACTAATGGCCTCTGATCAAGATCAAGCCAACTATTACCTAATTAACCCCGGCAAGGCTACAGTTGAAACGCATTCCGGACAATTTGCAAATGGCAGGCTATACACCAGTCCAAGCGGCAGATTTGTTTCTGTAATCAATACAGAAGAAAATTTAGCCACATTCTTTGATAGCGGTATAGAAGGGCATGATGATCATGTACACATTAAAGGCACACCAAAATGGGCTTTAAGTAAAGCTACTGCGTCAAGGCCAGTACATTATTACGGCAGTGGAGATAATATTTTGGTATTTAATGATGGAGAAGGAAGCATCTCTCACTTTAAAGAAAGTACACTACACACTGAGGCGAACGCAAGAGTTTTTAATGTTGGGGTGGCGCATCACGGAGCTCCGGCCTTGTTCAATAATGGTACAATTGCCGTAACAGAAAAGGACGGTAGTGCAGCAGGAACTTTACCTGAGCGTGTGAAAATTATAGACATGAATGGTGGGTTGCTTCATGCCTCTACCATACAAACTGGTGGTATTCACGGAGAAGCGGGCAACGGAAGCTTAGTTTTGTTTGGTTGCACAGATGGAATATTACAGGTAAATCAAGATGGTAGTCAAGTACTTATTCCAAATCCTTCTTCTTTTGGTACCAACTGGATAGGAACAATTCTTTATGGCAAAGAGAGCGATCAGTTTGTTGGCTTCAAGTCTAAATATGGTTTGTATAAAATCGATGTGAATGGAAAAACCATCAATGCGATTGAAGAGAGCGCTGACTTGGTTGGAGCCATGTTTGATTGGGAGGGGCATGACTTATTGGTGCTTTATACTGATGGTACAGTTAAAGTATTGGACGGACATGATTTTGATATCAAAACCTCAAAGAAGCTGAACGTAAACTTTCCTGCAACGGGAACCCCAGCTTTCGCGGCTAGCGAGGATTTTCTTTACATTACCGATGCAGAAAACAGTAAAGTGAGTATGTATAAGAAAAGTAATTTGGAATTGGTTAAGGAAATCAGTTTACCTGGAAAGCCTAGCAAAATAGCTTTGATGGGAAGCCTTGCTGATGATGAAGATGGGCATTAAGATGTCTGTAAAAAAAATGCCGGTGATAAGCCGGCATTTTTTTATTTCTCTTCAGTTGTTTCTTCTTCCACTTCTTCTTCGAAAACCTCAGGATGGTCTTTGGCCAAAAGGTTATACCAAGTTACTAGTTTCTTAATGTCAGAAACATACACTCGGCTTTCATCATAATCTGGAAGAATGTGCTGTAAAAAAGCTTTTAATTCATCAGGGTCAGAAGTTTTGCTCAGGCCTGTGTCGCCATTAAATTCACTGTGAATCTTTCTCATTACATCAGCTAGGGGAGTGGCTCCTTCTTCAGTATGTGTGTAGATCGAAATCTCACTTAAAATAGAAACTTGTGCATCGGCTCCAACCACAACCTTCTTTTTTTGAGCATCCATTGATTCTAAAATGATGCCCGTTCTTCCTGGTTTTGCTATTCTAAACAAACCGCCTTTTCCAGTTACTGCGGCAATTTCTTCAAACTTCATATTTATGTTTTATACATTAAGTGCCTTTGGCCAACGAGCCACTGACTTTGATTTAAAAAAATTAAGTAGTTAATACTGCGTGAATATACTCTCCAATTTCTTCACGACCCAAACCTGTTTCAGAAGAACTTACAAACATTACGGGCAGTTCTTCCCAAGTTTGTTTCATTACTTTTTTAAAGCGCGCAATACTCTGTTGAGATTTATTAATCGATTGTTTGTCGGCCTTGGTAAAGATTAACCCTAGAGGAATCCCTGCTTGACCTAGCCAATTCACAAATTCTATGTCAATCTTTTGCGGCTCCAGTCGGCTGTCAATCAGCACAAACACCATTTGAAGGTTTTGCCTTTCCAAAAGGTATTTCTCTATCATAATGCTCCAAGCCACTCGGTTCGACTTACTGGTTTTGGCATAACCATAACCCGGCAAATCTACCAAATACCACTGTTCATCAATAATAAAGTGATTGATTAGCTGCGTTTTCCCAGGTCGACCAGAAGTTTTAGCCAAGTTCTTCTTTTGTGTAAGCATATTAATGAGGGAAGACTTACCCACATTCGATCGGCCAATAAATGCAAACTCAGGCTTATCTGGTTTGGGACATAAATTGTGATCGGTGTTGCTTATTACAAAACTAGCAGTTTCAAACATGCTGCAAAGGTAAATAAGTACCGCGAACCTTTAAACCTTTCTTAGTTCTTATTTGTGAAGGTTTTTGTATGTGTTGTAGAGATTGATTATCATTATTTCAAACAGTTATAACAATACCCAGTTGAGTCTGTTCTACCTTAAGAACCCTTAAAAACAAAGAGGTTGGCAGCTTTTCCCATTATTACTGGGCATTGCGCTAAGGTTTTGTAACTTTGCAACTTCTTGAAAATCAAGGAAAAATTTAAAAGAAAGAATTATGTCAAAAGCAAAGCAAGGCGATAACGTCAAAGTGCATTACACTGGAAGATTGAAAGATGGAACGGTATTCGATTCATCTGAAGGAAGAGAACCATTAGGTTTTCAGGTGGGTGCAGGTCAGATGATCAAAGGATTTGATGCTGCCGTAGATGGGATGGAAAAAGGACAAAAAGTAACTGCTGAAATTCCTGCAGCAGAAGCTTATGGTGAAGTAAATCCTGATTTATACTTCGATGTGCCAAAAGCTAACTTACCTGAAGATTTAAAACCTGAAGTGGGACAACAACTTGCAATGTCTCAGCCAAATGGACAACAAGTGCCAGTAAAGGTGAAAGAAGTAAAAGAAGATATAGTAGTAATTGATGCCAACCATGATTTGGCTGGAAAAGACTTAGTCTTCGATATAGAATTAGTTGAGATTGCTTAAGTAATCACCAGTCTAAAAGTAAAACGGACTCGCCTTAAAGTGAGTCCGTTTTTTTATGCATTGACCTAGAAATTAAAGCAAAGGTTTCCTCAAGGTATTACTCACTAAAAGTTTTCAAAGACTTCTGATGAAGTGGTTTGCCATTGATATCATAAATGATGTCAACTTTTAGAGGGTGCTAAAATACTAAGCGTCAATCTACCAATAACTGAATAGCGAACCCCGCTAAAGCCATAAATAAGCACAAAGGAGAAAACAGCTTAGTGTCCATTTTGGCAAAAGGAGTAGACTTGATTTTCTTAAAGAAGCCCACATATTTAAAGTCACCCACTGCCCTCAGTAAAAAGATAGAGGGTATAACCCAACCCCCATAAGTGCTAAGCCAATAAGGCATTTCTATCGCTGTAATTATTGCTTGAAATAAATAGAAAGCTCCAAACGCAGAAAGACCTAAACCTACAATCAGGCTATCGATTTTTTTAGGGTTGAGTACTCTTTTTCCATTTTCATTTGTAGGTAGAGCGGCCTCAAAACCCCATTTGCCACCTAACACCCAATTGAAATGGATTAGCCCAAGCGCAATTAAGGTAATGGATAATAGGAGAGAGAGGATGGAAGAAAGCATTGGCTGATTTCAGATATTGGTTTGGTTAACTTTTGTATTCTAAAATCTAAATGGTATCGATTACTATCTAGATACTAGCTACCATATACTAAATACTAATTTACCCCATTTTAAAGCCCTTGAGCTTAATCTGTGTTAGTTTACGTTTAGTATCGAGAGGGAAGTCTCCTTGCATCATCCAGTCGTAATAACCACGCTCTTTTTCGAGTACTTCGGTTACTGGCTTTCCTTTATGTTTGCCAAAGTTAAAGACTTCAATGCCTTTGTCGTTAAACACAAAGCGTCCGCCCAAGTCTACCATATTAGAGCCCACCAATTGGTGTAGAGAGGCCATGTCATTTTCTATTTTAGCAATTACATTGCCTCCAATATCTTCTACGGGTTGGCCATTGTACTTATCAAGTTGCGCTTTGAGCACTTCATAAGTTGCCTCGGTATCGGCCATGGCACCATGAGCACCTTCTAATTCTTTATTGCAATAGAACTGATAGGCAGCAGAAAGCGTCCTTTTTTCCATCATAAAGAAGATTTTTTGGGCATCGACTAATTTTCGGTTGCCTACTTCAAAATCTACCCCAGCCCTTAAAAATTCTTCCACCAAAAGCGGAATATCAAAACGAACATGGTTAAAACCCGCTAAATCGGCCCCTTCTAAAAATTTAGCAATGTTTTTGGCTAAAGATTTAAATGTGGGCTTGTCCTTTACATCTTCATCACGAATGCCATGAATCATGGATGACTCTTCAGAAATAGGGATAGTGGGGTTAATGAGGTGATGCATCTTTTCCACTTCGCCATTGGGTTTTACCATCAGTATGGCCAATTCAACGATTCTGTCTTGGGAAATATTGATTCCTGTCGTTTCCAGATCGAAAAACGCCAATGGGTTTTTTAGGTTTAATTCCATGATTTCCTGTTTAAGCAGGTGTTTTTTTAAAGAATGTGTTGTTGTAGTGCGTCTAAGTTAAGTCCACCAAAATTACCTGAGCTCATAAGAATAAGGTTTTTGTTGGCCCAACTGTGTTGCATTAAATGATCATTCAGTTCAGCGCTGTCATTAAACAGCATAATATCTTTTCTATTGAAGGCTGTTCTAAGGTCGGCTTCTGTTAATGCATCAAGCCCTTTTTGCTTTGCAGCTTCTGGGTTAATGTAAATAATAGCCTCATCACTATTATTGAAAGTATTTTGGTATTGTTCAATAAAGTCTTTGTTCAAGCTGCTAAAAGTATGCAGCTCAAGACAAGCCACTAAAAAGCGGTTTGGAAACTGATGCTTTATGGCTGTAGTAGTGGCTAAAAGTTTAGATGGGGCATGAGCAAAGTCTGTATAAATGGTAGTGGTATTGTTTTTACCTAAAATCTCCATTCTTTTTCCAGCACCTTTAAAGGTTACAATGGCTTTGTAGAACTGATCATCGGTAACTCCAATTCTCTTAAGCAATGCTTGGGCACCACTAAGGTTTTGCATGTTGTGATAGCCGAAAATTTCAACTTTAATTTCGCCATCAGGCAATCTTAAATAGGTAATTCCATCCCTAACTACATGCTCATGTGCTTTGTAAGGAATGTTGGTTACATCAGGCCTGTCTTTTTCAGAAATAATCATTGAGGCCAAATTGTCTTCTTCACAATAAATTAGCGTGCTTGCCTTAGAGGAAGAATCAGCCAGCAATTCAAACTGGGTAACATAATCTTCTAGTGTGGGGAAAACATTAAAGTGATCCCAGGCAATTCCTGAAACGGTAGCTATATGATGATGGTAGTGTAGAAACTTGGGTCTTGAGTCTAAGGCTGATGTTAGGTACTCATCGCCTTCAATAATAATAATTGGAGCGTCTGATAACTTGACCTGATCATCAAACCCTTTGATTTGCGCCCCAACCATATAGTCGAAGTCGCGGCCAATATCTTTTAAAACATGCATTACAATGGCTGTCATGCTAGTTTTTCCGTGGCTCCCCGCAATTACTATTCTTTGCTTGTTTTTGGAAGCTTCGTAAATATATTCAGGAAACGAAAGTACTTTTAAGCCTAATTCCTGAGCCTTTAATAATTCTGGGTTGTTTGCTTTGGCGTGCATGCCTAAGATTACCAAGTCCAAACTACTGTCAATTCTAGTGGCATCCCAACCTTCATTTTCGGGTAGCAGTCCTAATTCTTTTAATTTCGATTTAGAAGGCTCGTAAAAATGATCGTCAGATCCGCTCACTTTGTGCCCTGCCTTATTTAAACTCATGGCTAGGCTGTGCATGATGCTTCCTCCGATAGCAATGAAATGGATACGCTGAGAATTTTGAGTCATATTATTAAATGAGTTGAACGTTCAAAATTAAGACAAAAAGGACGTTCAACAAATAAAGCAAAATAAACTAGAACCTCACGTGTATAACACAGTGTAAAAATTGTGGGTAAGTACTGGGCTCAATCGTTGTTGAACACAGGAATTTGCTCTAGGTTTGAAGGATGGAAAAAGGAAAGTCTGCAGCGTTGCGTTTGGGTTATAAATCTAGGAACAATCTAGGGAATGATCTTAGCCAGTTGGGTAAGTTACCACCACAAGCTACAGACCTTGAAGAGGCCATTTTGGGAGCTTTAATGTTGGAAAAGGACGCCTTAACCAATGTAATTGATATTCTCAGACCTGAGTCTTTTTACAAAGAGGCACATCAAGTAATCTATCAAGCTATTTATGATCTTTTTCAGGCTTCGGAACCCATCGATATTCTTACGGTAACCAGCCAGCTGAGAAAAGAGGGTAAAATAGAAATGATTGGTGGGCCGTATTACATTACGCAGCTTACCAACCGGGTGAGCTCTGCCGCCAATATTGAGTACCACGCCAGAATAGTTGTAGAGCAATCTATTAAGCGAGAGTTGATCCGTATTTCATCTGATATTCAGCGCGAAGCTTTTGAAGATACAACGGATGTTTTCCAGTTGCTCGACAAAATGGAGCAGTCGTTGTTTGAAGTTTCTGAAACCAATATTCGTAAGGAATATCAGAAAATGAAGGACATTATGACAACTGCCCTTGAAGAAATTCATGCCCGTAGAAATCATAAAGATGGCCTTACAGGAATTCCTTCTGGCTTTACCAGTTTAGATAGAGTAACCTCTGGATGGCAGAAATCTGATTTAGTAATTATAGCTGCAAGACCAGCCATGGGTAAAACTGCTTTTGTGGTTTCTGCCTTGCGAAATGCAGCTGTGGACCATGGGCATGCCGTGGCAATTTTCTCTTTGGAGATGTCATCGGTACAATTGGTAAATCGTTTGATTTCTGGCGAAGCTGAATTGGAAGGTGAGAAGATTAAGAAAGGCAATTTGGCCGAACACGAATGGGCACAGCTCGTTCATAAAACAGCGAATCTAACAAAAGCCCCCATTTTTATAGATGACACCCCTGCGCTTTCCATCCTTGAATTAAGGGCGAAGTGTAGAAGGTTAAAACAACAGCACGACATTCAACTGGTGGTAATTGATTACCTCCAGCTGATGTCTGGCGATTCATCTAAGAGTGGAGGCGGAGGAGGTAACCGTGAACAGGAAATTGCTTCAATTTCGCGAGCCTTAAAAAATATAGCTAAAGAATTAAATGTGCCTGTAATTGCCCTTTCTCAGCTGAGTAGGGCGGTAGAAACCCGTGGTGGAGATAAAAGGCCGCAACTTTCAGATTTGAGGGAATCGGGTTCTATTGAGCAAGATGCAGATATGGTAATGTTCCTTTACCGACCTGAATATTACGGTATTACGCAAGATGAAAACGGAATGCCAACTCAGGGTGTGGGTGAAGTAATTATTTCTAAGCACAGAAACGGTTCTTTAGAAAACGTTCAACTTAAGTTCATTGGTAAATACACCAAGTTTACTGATTTAGATGTGACTGGTTTTGGCGGAAGTTATGGTACATCGCTTCCGGGTTCTGGTGCGGCCAGTTTTGAATCTGGTGGTGCTATGACCTACCAAAGCAAAGCCAATGGAAACGACAGTCCTCCTGCATTGCCTCCAAGTGGTGAAGATGCTCCTTTTTAAGTTTTGTGATCTTAAAGCTAGATAAGGGTATTATCTTCATCACCTACTGAAATGATAATTTTCCCTTTGTGTTTACCTTGCCCAAAATAATCAAGGGCTTGAGGCATTTTTTCTAAGGGATAGGGCCCATCTATCACTGGTCTGATTTTGCCAGCACTGTACAGTTCGTTGATGTAGTCTGAATTCTTGTTTGGCTTTAAGCTTAGTAGCTTTAATTGCTTTCCAGTAATTAGTTTGATTAATGGACCGAGAAATACAATTTGTATTAGTCGAGACATATGGCCGCCAACTGTTACATATTTTCCACCCGATTTTAGGGATTTGAGATATTGAAATGGTGAGCGATTGGTCTTTGTATCAAGAATTAAATCATACTGCTTTCCATTTTTGGTGAAGTCTTCACTTTGGTAATTTATAGTCTCGTCATACCCCATAGACTTCATCATGGCTTGTTTGTCCAGGCTGTCTACACCTGTAACTTTCGCTTGATATAGTTTGGCTATTTGTATTCCAAATGTTCCCACGCCACCTCCAGCACCATTGATGAGTACTTGCTGGCCTTTTTCAATTTTTCCTTCATCAATAAGGCCTTGTGTAGTAAGTGCAGCGGCATGAGGGATAGCTGCTGCTTGATCAAAAGTCATATTTGAAGGTTTGATTGTGAGTGCTTTAGCTTCTGCGCAAACATATTGGGCAAAGCCTCCAAACCCACATTCTGAAAGGTCTCCATATACTTCATCGTCAGGTTTAAAGGCGGTAACGGCTTTTCCCGTAGCTACTACTTTTCCAGCAATGTCGACACCTAGAATTTTAATCTTCGGTTTGAAGAAAGCACCATATAGCATTCTAATAACGAATGGCTTACCAGTCAGTAATGCCCAATCCCAATCATTGATTGAAGCAGAGATTACTTTTACTAAAACCTCATTGTCCTTTTGGACAGGCTTTTCAATTTCTTCCAGTTTGAGGTTCTCTATTCCTCCGTATTGCTTGAGTACTATGGCCTTCATCACTGATCGGTTATTTTCATAATTACTTGACCTACTTTATCGCCTTTTTCTACATAATGATGGGCCACAGCCATTTCTGACAAAGGAAAGGTTTTGTCAATAACAGTCTTTAGCTTGCCTTCTTCTACAAGTTGCTTCAGATAGACTAAATCTTTTGGGTCTTCTTTTGCTAGTTCTATAATGAATTTCTTTTTACTCATCAGCGAACACCAAAAGCCTTGTATTACCTGATACACCCAAGGTGTGGCTAAAATGTAGCGTCCTTTTGGAGTGAGTGCCTTCATTCCTTGACGTACCGATTTGCCTACTACATCAAAAATGACATCATACTTTTTATCGCTTTCTGCAAAATTCTCTTTCGTATAATCAATGAGGTGATCAGCACCTAAGGTAGTGAGCGGCTGGAGTTTATCAGTGCTATCTACACAGGTTACCTCTGCTCCAAAGTGTTTAGCAAGTTGGATGGCGTACGTACCAAAACAACCTGCAGCACCATTGATCAGTACTTTTTCACCAGGTTGAATTTTTCCTTTTCTAAGGTAATGAAGTGCATTTGTTCCTCCTGTGGGAAGTGAGGCTGCTTCCTCATAGGTCATGTTTGAAGGTTTAAGTGCAATCATGGCATTGCTTTTCAAACATTTATATTCTGCGTGAGCTCCAAATCCAAGACTTGTTCCGCAGACTATTCGATCGCCAACATTAAAGTTTTTAACCTTTTGGCCAATTGCTTCTATTTCTCCCGATAACTCCATCCCTAAAATGGGGCGTCTTGGTTTGAATATACCAAAGTAAATACGAAGGGGAATCCAGAATAAAACGTGCATGTCGAACCTTCGAACTTCGCAATCACCAGGGGTTACTGTTGCTGCATGAACCTTGATAAGCACTTCGTCATCTTTAGGAACAGGTTTTTCAATATCTGCTAATTCGAGGTAGTCAGGTGAACCATATTTTTTCCAAACTATTGCTTTCATGTATTTATGCTTCATGGTAAAGGACACTTATCATAGCTCTGTACTGCTTGGTTAATTCAAATGCTTTTATCACGTAATTGTGTGTAATCTACGCAAACTAAATAAAAAATAATGATCGAAACATTAATATGCGTTTTAATTACGCAAATAAATGTTAATTGTTGGTTAATAAGCGTTTAACGTTGTTTTGAGAAGATGCTTAGCAAGTGAGTTTGTTCTGTTCATATATAATGTATTAACTTTATTGCGTGAATAGAACGCAAAATATTGAAGTGGCCGTAGATGCAATCGTTTTTGGATATAGCAAAGAGGAGGGAGTATCTATTCTTCTAATTAAAAGAAAGTATGATCCTTATAAAGGTGCATGGGCGATACCAGGCGGATTTGTGTTAGATGATGAATCATTGGAAGCGGCAGTAGCGCGAGAGCTTCAGGAAGAAACGGGTGTTGAAATTAATTACCTCGAACAGTTATACACATTTGGGAAACCAGATAGGGATCCTAGAAAACGCATTTTATCCGTGGCTTATTTTGGCTTGGTAAAATCGAAACAATTCGAAAAGCTGAAGGCATCTACAGATGCAGCCGATGCAGCATGGTTCAACTATAAAAAGCTTCCCAGACTGGCTTTCGACCACAAGGAAATCTTGAAAATGGCTATCGAACGACTGCGAGCTAAAATTGTGTATCAGCCCATAGGGTTTGAATTGCTTGATAAGAAATTCGCATTTTCTGATTTAGAACATCTCTATTCTACATTGTTAGATCGCCCAATTGATAGAAGAAACTTCAAAAAGAAGGTGATGAGTCTGGGTATTTTAGATGAGCTCGATGAAAAGGCAAAATCAACAGGAGCAGGTAGGCCTGGAAACCTATTTCAATTCAATAAGACCACATACAACAGGCTACTCAAAGAAGGAATGCACTTTGAGATATAGAGTTCTTGATAAATAAGTGGTCGCAGGTTCTACCTACTGCTAATAAATCGAAGAACCCGCGACAGAGATAAGACTTTTCTATCTTCTCTACATTAGTTTTTTTCGATCACGACAGGAATGTCACTCACAACCTTCCATTGATCGTTTTCATCTAATACCAGTATCAAGTATTTGTGCATATTGGAGCTAATGTCCGATGTAAAAACTAGATCTACCATAGCGGTATGACCGGTGATACTGATACTTTTGAATTGAGTAGTATATGAGGTGCCTCCAATTTTACCGGCTTGCATCATTTCTAGATACACTTCTCTTGTAATGATGGTTGTCGTACTTGATCCTTTAAACCTGTTGGCGACAACTCGATAGTCTTTGTGAAGGTATTTTTCTATTTCTAGAATGTTCCTTTCAGCGGTGGCGCTTTCCAAATTCAACACTACTTTTTTGATTTCATTTTCCATAAGCGTTTTGTTTTGTGCTCTGCAACTCACCAGGCCAATTACCCCTAGGCCAGCAAGTATTAAGATTTGTTTCATATGATTGTTTTTTGAAACAAATTAAGGTCAGAGGTTTTTCCCTTCCTTTGACTTAAGTCACAAAACAATTTATGAAACCCGCTTACGAATTCTGCTTAAAGACTCTCGGCTGATCCCTAAATAGGAGGCAAGGTGTTGCAACGGAATGCGATGGACCAATTCAGGCTTATTTTCTAGAATATGGAGGTATCTCTCTTTTGGTGAGTTGGCAGCTAAAAGTGCACTGTACTTTTGTTCTGTTATGGCCAATTGTTCCAAAATTCTTCTACCCAATTCTTGAAAGAAAATGGATTGTTGGTAGAGGCCAGTGAGTTTGCTTTTTTCTATATAAAACAACTTACTGTTTTCAATTGCCTGAATGTATTTCTCTGAAGGTTGATTATTGGCTAAACTTTCAATTTCTCTTAAAAAATCATTTTCAAAATTGAACGAGGTATTAATCTCTTGCCCATCTTTTAAATAGAAAGTTCGTACAGCGCCTTCCCTCAAAAAGTATATCCCATTACAAATTTGACCCGCCTTTAAGATGTAGTCTGCTTTTTTGACTTCTAAGGTGTATAGAATGGACTCAAAAGTTTTCCAATCCTCATCTGATATTTTTAAGGTTTCCTCTAGTTTGGCTCTTAAAGCTTGGTGCATTGGTCTGCATGAAATTTGAATAAAAGTAAAATTGTATCTGATCAGTTAAGAAATGATTGTCATAACGATCACTCTATAAATTAGCGGACTCTTTCATTCTTTTCATACTATTATTGATGAAAAACAGAAACCTGAACGAGCAGATGGTCACAGGTTCGGAGAACCCGCGACAGAGGAATCGAGACTTGACTAACTGCGAAATGACGGTTATTCCGTCCCTTCAGGACTCAAATAGTGTTTGTGGTAGCGTTTTTCCGAAGGGTTTCACCCTTCGTTTTAATATTTGGCCCTTTCAGGGCAGTGAAACTCGCGTTGCAAAGGATGATGGGTTGATTGAGCAGCTAAAGCCCCAACGGGGCGAAATAGCATAGGAATGGGTGCAACCCATCCTAATTCAGTAAAAATTAGTTTTAGCCCTGTAAGGGCGGAATACTTTTTTATGGACAAAGAAATCATCAGTCGCCTTGTTCTGAGGCTCAGAAGGTTTTGTCGATGAAAAGAAAGCGGACAGAGTCCTTGATTAATAGTTGGTCACAGGTCCTGCCTATGGTAGATAAATCGGAGAACCCGCGACAGTTGATGAGTATTTGAATTTGAGCATTGAATCCTTGTTCTAAACGAGGGTTAATGAGATTTCATTAGTTAAATACAAACGAAAACGCCTTGCACTAAATAGGTAGTGAAATAATACTGTATATTACTGTTTTACAACAAAGGTAGAATGTGTTTCCTTATGAATGTAATTCGGTCTTTCGCTCTTGGCATAAATAGGGAAGTAATTGCAATTACTGTTTTCATGACAGGGTCTACATAGATTACATTTCCTCCATCGCCAATAGCTGCAAAGCAATTATTTTTCTGGTCATCAATTATCCACCAGAGATAGCCGTATGATAACTCTCCATAGTTGCTATGCGCCTTGGTACTATCTTCAACCCATTTTGACGATAATATTTGTTGATTATTCCATTTGCCCTTGTTTAAGTATAATTGTCCAATTTTTACTAAATCCCTTGTAGTTAGAGTTAATCCCCAGCCAGCTGTATTGGTTCCTATGGGGTCTATTATCCAACCATTAACATGCCTTCCCTTGAGAAAATCAAAGTGCTCCTGTTTATTATGTATTCTTAAATTATTAGGCTTTTTAATCCCCAATGGTTTAAATAGGTTTTCATTAGCAAAGTTGAGTACAGAATGTCCTGTTGTGTTTATTAGAATTCCAGATAAAACCTGAAGCCCGATGGTCGTGTATTTGAAGTTTTCGTTCAGATTTTTCCCTCCTATTTTGTCCAGTCTTCACTTGAATATACTTGTGTATATGGCTCAGATTGGAATTTGTAAGGGGCTGTCATAGTTAATAAGTGCCGGACTGTTACTTTTTGTATTACCTGTTCTCTTCTCTTTACCTGATAATCAGGGAAAAAATCTAAAACATTTTGATCTAAACTTTTTATGAACCCCTTATCAATTGCTATTCCAATAAGAATGGATAATATGCTTTTGGTAACAGAGGCAATATGAATAGTATCATTTTGATTGTATTCATGAAAGTAATTTTCATGAGTTATTTTATTATCCTTTAAAACAACAATTCCTCTAATGTTATCGTAACTGGTTGCGATTAATTGAATTATCTCTTCTGGAACTCTTCTGATCATATACTTTAAATATTTTGCAAGAATTGGGTTGTCATTTTTTTACAATGACATGCAGCAAATATGCTTAGTTTACAAAACTATTATATAATTATAGCGTATTAATTTATGATGATTCTTTTTTTAAAATATTTTATTGAAAGAAAGAATTAGTAATGATCTTAGCTAATAGAAATGAAAAGCAGCTTACAACTTAACTTTAAATATGTACGGTTGATAGGGTTTAACAGGCACGGTCTATTTCATACAGAGCTTTCTCAATTCTCAAAGGAATTAACTCTTTCGTCTAAAAATTATAGAACCTCTGAATTTGAGGGATAACTCAGAATATACTGATTACCTAGGTCAAAGAAGGGGAGTGGGGCTTAGTCTTGGTCCGCTCTGAAGGCTTCAATTCCGCCAACAAGGTTTCTTACATTGGTGAAGCCTCTAGAAATAAGGTATTTCTGAGCCCTACCAGCCCTTGCGCCAGACTTACAGTGAATAATGATCTCGGCATCCTTTAAGTCTTCAATTTCAGCAACTCTATGCGGAATATCACCCAATGGAATTAATTTGGCACCTAAGTTATCTTCATCATACTCCCACTCTTCTCTCACATCAATAAAGTTTTTAACTTCTCCGTTGAGCATTATTTCTTTGAGTTCTTTTACTGTAATATCAGCCATGGTCAGTGGTTTAGAATCAGTCTTTTGGTGATGATTTTGCCTTCTTTTTTAACGTGGAGCAAATATATGCCTTTTTGATTTTTTCCGAAAAGAACTTTCAACCCAGTTTGAGTTTCTTCTACTGTAAACTGAGCTTCTTTTCCCCAGCTATCGAAAAGTTGAAGAGCTTCCACTTGGCCTCTTATATTAAATTCACCCTCACTTGGGTTAGGGTATACATCCAATTGAACTTCAGGAGCCACTTTTCCGGGAACAAAGGTTGATGCTACTGTTTTATCAAATCTTGGGCGCATGAGGAAACTGCCTTTTACATTTTCGTTTTTTCTCCATGTACCGTCCACATTGTAGAACATTTTATCTCCAGAATCTTGATTTTTATCAAGCCCCACGGCTAAAAACTCGTTGGTAGCCTGCTGAAAACCAATAAAGAAGGTACCTTGAACAAAAATTGGGGTATCTAATTCGTAAGTGGTCATAGCGCCAATACTAGCAGGGCGCAAAACACTGTAGGAGTCTTGAAAGAGTATTTCTTCTGACCGAGCCTCTTCTTCAATATTCGTCCATACAAATAACTCAATGGGTTCTCCTGCCTGCTGCGTGAAGGGGAAGTTGATGTCTATATGCGTAAGTAGGGCTCGTTCTTCTGCAAAAAACTCATAAGCTAGTTTACCTCCATTTTGATTGATGCCAGCAGCGAAATCAGCTTCATTATCATCATAAGCAAAGAAATCGTCAATTTTTGTGATTACCCGAACGGTGTCGTTTACTCTGTAATCAAGGTTGGTATTGAAGGTGGTGTCATTGGTAGCCGAAATATTTTCAATATAAAAGTTATCGCCTGACTTAATGTAGTAAGTGGTTTCTAGCCAAAGAGAATCAGCGTCAACATCAATATTAGCAACAGAAAGAGTAGGAGAAGTGAACGTTCTTCGAGCATAGGGGCCTGGTGGTGGATTAGCTACGCTCTCATTGTTTAAGACTTCCAATTGATTTCCAGTGCCAAGATCTTTCACAGTAGTTGTAAATTGAATGGGTTGAAAGAAATCGTTCAGGTTGTAAAATTCTGTATTGGTTTCGGATAGGTATTTTGCAGGGTCAGCAAAAAACTGCTCAGTTGGCATGGCGGAATACGGAGCAATTAAAAACGAAGGTCTTCTTGTTAATGCTCTATCCACATGTGCAACATCGTTTTGATGGCGTCCATCATTAAGGTAAATATAATCTACCAACCAAGTATCAAAAGCACCTGCTAAGCGGGTGAATGACTTAAATCGAAATTGGAACCCATCATAAAAAAACTCTGGATTTACTTTTAGAACCACCTGGTTAAATTCTTCAGATTGATTGTCGAGCCCACCAATTTGGCGCCAGGCACTTTGCCAGATACCATCGGGTTTTTTGAATTGAAGCACTAATGAATCTTGTCTGTCGGGCATTTCTCCATTGCCTGTTGCTTGCCAAAAGAAGCTGATATAAACAGAGTCAACTTGATCTGCCGTTAAGGTACTTAAATCAATCATTTGAGAAACCAAACTGTCCGTAGCACCATTCAGTAAACTAGTAGCATTATAAGGTCTGCCGCTGGCATCTACACCATCGAAAACGGCAACATTTAAAGTGGGGGCAGATTTAGCAATAGAGCTACTGATTCTAACATGTTCCCCCGATAGCCATAATGTAGGGTTTGGTGAGAAACCAGCTTGTGAGAAATCATCCCAAAAAGGAAGCGTTAAACTGGCTTGGGTTTGGTTATTTCCAGCTGCTTTAGATACGAAATTATTGTTGTTGCTATTTTTTTTAAAGGGTAAAGGTCGCTCAGTAATCTGAGCCATAGTTTGAATGGCAATAAAAGCGAATGATATGAGCAGCAGCTTTTTCACTAAATATTATTGCATTTTAACATCCCCATCAGGTGACTCATTTAACTCTTCATCATTCGAATCCTTTCCATTCACCCAGATTTCAATCAAACTTCCAGACCTGATCATGCTGCCTGCAGGAGGCAATTGTTTATAGATCGTATTTTCAGCTACACTGTCCACCTTAATAAAGTTGATAACATCAAGCTTAAGTTTTGAAGCATTGATTTGGAATTTCACATCATCCAAAGTTTTCCCAATAAAATCAGGAGTCAGAAAACGCTGAACGCCTTCACCATCTCCAATCACTAGGTCGATAGACGAACCTTTGAAAATGGAAGTGCCGGCATCGATTGGTTTACCATTGATAGTTTGAGCTAAAACCGCATTGTTTGCTAAGTTGGGTTCGTAAGTTAAAGACCCTAGCTTCAACCCATTGGTGTTTAAAATGTCTTCAGCGTTTTGAACATCCGTATTGATAAGGTTTGGCATTTTTACTTTTGGAGGAACCTTAGCGTTAAGAGCAATGTAAATTTTTCGGTTCATCTTCACTTTAGACCCGGGCTTTGGGTTTTGAGAAAGAATAGAAAGAGGAGCGGCAGATTCAGAATAACCTGAGTCTTCCACAATCTCATACCTCAAATCTCTTTTGATTACAAACTCGTCTAAATCCTCATAGGTCAAACCAATCAGTTCAGGAACTGTGATGGTTTCATTGTGATTGGTTGAAGAGGGGAGATAGATGTAAAAAAAGAACAGTACGAAAACAATTCCGATACCGGCCATAATCAATACATTCTTCAAAAATCTGCTAAAGGTAAAAGACTTGTCACTCATAAGGTTTGATATTGGTTGAAGTAGGTTAAAAATGTGATGGTTCCTAGGTTACTTCGTCCACAAAGATAATCAATTAAGAAAACGGTCAAATGTTTAATAATAGCATGAACACAACAAGTTATTTTTTGTTTGGCATTACTGCTGGTTAAAAATCAAAAAGGCATAGTGCTTTAACACTATGCCCATTTAATAGGTGTTGGCTGAGGAAAGTTATACTGTTGCAGTATTTACCGCAACTACTCCCTTTATTTCAGGAATATCTCTTTTAATAGCTTCTTCAATACCCGCTTTCATTGTCATGTGCGACATGGGGCAACTTTCGCATGCGCCAAGCAATTCAAGCCTAACAACCATGTCTTCTGTAATCTCTAGCACTTTTACATCTCCACCATCTGCCAATAGAAATGGCCTAATCTTCTCTAAAGCTGCCTCAACTCTTTCTTTCATAAGTATAAATGTACGTTAAACTTTTAATTCTACCCGCTTTGTTTCAGCTAATTGCGCATTTCTTATAGCAACCTGTTGTGCAGTTTGCTGCGCCAATGTTTTAAATGCATCGGCAGTAACCGAATCTTGCATTACCGCTGGGTAACCAATATCTCCTGCTTCGCGAATACTCTGCACCAATGGAATTTGTCCTAAGTAAGGTACATTGTGCTTTTCTGCCAGTTTTTTTCCTCCATCTTTTCCAAAGATATAATACTTATTATCAGGTAGTTCTTCTGGGGTGAAATAAGCCATGTTTTCAACAATACCCAAAATTGGCACATTGATTTGCGGTTGCATAAACATAATCAGACCCTTTTGAGCATCGGCTAAAGCTACTTTTTGCGGGGTAGTAACCAGTACAACTCCAGTAACTGGTACAGTTTGTACCAAAGTCAAATGGATATCGCCTGTTCCTGGGGGTAAGTCAATTAATAAATAATCGAGTTCTCCCCAATCCGTATCGCCAATAAACTGTTTCAATGCGCTGCTAGCCATCGGTCCTCGCCAAACCACTGCATTTTCGGCAGGAGTTAAGAAACCAATTGAGATAAGCTTTACACCATATTGCTCAATAGGAATGATCAGATTTCTTTCTCCTTCTTTTCTAATATTCGGTTGTTCATGTTCGCAATTAAACATGGTAGGGATGGATGGCCCATAAATATCGGCATCGATTAAGCCTACTTTTGCACCACTTCTGGCCAATGCTACAGCAAGATTGGCCGTAACAGTAGATTTACCTACACCTCCTTTACCAGAAGCAATGGCGATTATATTTTTTACTTGAGGTAGAAGAGGAGCATTGTCTCTTGTGCTGGTTACATGCGAACTCATGTTAATACTCACTTCGATATCAGCACCTACATGTTCTTCAATGGCCTTTAAACAATCATTTTTGATTACTTCTTTCAGCGGACAAGCAGGTGTGGTTAACATCACCGTGAAGGCAAGTTTATTTCCTTCAATTTCAATGTCTTGAATCATGTTTAGTGTTACCAGATCTTTCTTAATGTCTGGGTCATCTACATGTCTCAGTGCTTTGATTACATTTTCTTTAGTCAGTGCTGCCATAGTTCTTGAATTCCGCTGCAAATTAACGGCTTTTTGTCTAGTCTGAATAACAGGATTAAATGAAATTCGTTCCGTGCTTTTTCAAGCCTTATCAATGCCCTATATTTGAGGCAAGAAGGGATGGCAATCAGCGACAGTACAATACAAGAAATTAAGAACCGCACCGATATAATCGAGGTGATCAGCGATTTTGTGTCATTGAAAAAAGTGGGGTCGAATTATAGAGCACTTAGCCCTTTCACCAACGAGAAAAGCCCTTCTTTCTACGTTTCTCCCTCAAAAGATATTTTTAAATGCTTCAGCTCTGGAAAAGGAGGCGATGCCATCGCGTTTATAATGGAGGTTGAAGGTGTTAATTATATTGAAGCGCTGAAGTACCTGGCCAACAAATATGGTATTGAGGTTCAGGAAGAAGAACAAACAGACGAGCAAATTACTGCTCAAAATGAGCGAGATAGCCTTTTTATAGTGCTTAAATATGCTGGTGAATTTTATCAAGATGTTCTTTGGAACCACAGCGAAGGAAAGAGTATTGGGCTTAGCTATTTTAAAGAAAGAGGTTTTTCAGAAGCCACAATAAAGAAATTCAATTTAGGATATAGCCTTGATGCTTGGGATGGTCTAATGAAACCTGCTTTGGAAAAAGGGTATTCCGAAGAAATATTAGAAAAGGCGGGCTTAATTCTTAAGTCTGAAAACAAAACCTACGATAGGTTCAGAGGTCGGGTAATGTTTCCTATTCATAATGTAGGAGGAAAAGTAATTGCTTTTGGTGCTCGAACACTCCGTAAGGACAAGAAGCAGCCGAAATATATCAATTCACCCGAAACAGGGGTGTACCATAAGAGTGATATCGTTTATGGTATTCACCAAGCCAGACAAGCCATTCGGAACGAAGACCTTTGCTATTTGGTAGAAGGCTATACTGATGTCATTTCAATGCATCAGTCTGGAGTTCAAAATGTGGTTTCTTCGTCAGGCACTTCGCTTACTAAAGAGCAAATCCACCTGATTGGTCGCTATACAAAGAACATTACCGTGCTTTATGATGGCGATGCGGCAGGTATAAAAGCTTCGTTCAGGGGTATTGATTTGATTCTTGAGCATGACTTAGATGTGCATGCGGTGGTTTTCCCTGAAGGGGAAGATCCAGATAGTTTTTCGCGTAGCATGAGCTCAGAGGCCTTTCAGCAATTTCTGAAAGACAACGCTCAAGATTTCATCACCTTTAAAACCAACATACTTACCGAAGGCGGTAAAAACATCGATCCGGTTAAAAAAGTAGCCGTTATTCGCGATGTAGTAGAAAGTATCTCGCTTATTCCTGATGGCATCAAGCGCTCGGTGTACATAAAGTCTTGCGCCAATTTACTAGAGATTGACGAACAGGTTTTGATTTCAGAATTGAATAAAATTCTGATAAAAAATCAAAAAAAGGACAGACAGCATAATGAACGTGAGTCTGCTGTGGATGAGCAGTTGGCCGATGCACTTCAATCGAAGCAAGAAGAACAGCCTGGTTTTACACCGTTTTATGTTGAAAGGGAATGTTTAAGAATGATCATTAATTATGCAAACGAACCTTTTGATGAAAATCAGAAAATAGGGGAGTTCATTTTAAACGAAACGGCAGACCTGAAATTTGACGATGTATTGATTAATGAAACTATTTCTAAGGCTTCTGGATTTATAAGGGCAGGTAAAAAGGTAGAGCCCGACATGTTTATTGGGCCAAGTAACCCAAGAATGAGTCAGTTGGTGATCGATTTACTTGATATGAAGTATTTTATCAGCGATGGTTGGGAAGAACTTCACAGAATTAGTACTTCTCATGAGAAGGAAGATTTACCAAAAGCTACCTACAAAGTGATTCTGAGATTGAAAAGAAAGAAGATCGAAGAAATGCTAAAACAGAATGAAGAACAACTGAAGAAATCGTTGAGCGCAACAGAGCAAGACGAGTTACTTCAAATGATAAAACACCTAAAAACACTTTTCGATCAGGTTACCACCGAATTGGGAATTGTGGTGTCTAAATAAAGGAATTTTATACCCTCGAGAGTTAAAGAACATGACAGAAGCAAGTACAATTGATATTGCTAAAGATAAAATTCAATTGAATACGATTGAAGAAGCCATTGAAGCTATAAAAAATGGTGAAGTAATTATTGTGGTAGACGATGAAGATCGTGAAAATGAAGGTGATTTCATTTGTGCCGCAGAAAAAATAACTCCTGAGATTATCAATTTCATGGCTACCCATGGTCGTGGGCTTATTTGTGCAGCAGTGATTGAAGACCGTTGTGATGAACTGGGCTTAGAGTTAATGGTAGGTTCAAATACAGCGGCCTATGAAACTCCATTTACCGTTTCTATAGATTTAATTGGCCACGGCTGTACCACTGGTATTTCTGCCAGCGACCGATCTAAAACGGTTCAGGCATTGGTAAATCCAAACACAAAACCTGAGGAATTAGGCAAACCAGGACATATTTTCCCGCTAAGAGCAAAGAGAGGTGGTGTTTTGAGAAGAACGGGCCACACTGAAGCTGCTATTGATTTTGCACGTTTGGCGGGCTTGCAGGCTTGCGGTGTTTTGGTAGAAATACTGAATGAGGATGGCACAATGGCGCGTTTACCAAACCTTAAAAAGGTAGCTGAAAAGTTTAATTTGAAGCTTGTCTCTATCGAAGACTTGATCTCTTATCGTTTAGAAAAGGAAAGTCTTATTGAGCGTGTAGACTCGGTTGATTTACCGACAGACTATGGTGATTTTCACCTTCAAGCTTTCAGGCAAACAAACACCGAAGAAGTGCATTTGGCTGTAGTAAAAGGAGAGTGGAAAGAAGATGAGCCAGTTTTGGTGCGGGTACATTCCTCAAGTACTTTGGGCGATGTTTTTGGTTTCAATAGAGACACTGGCAATCCAATAAAGCATGCCATGCGTATGTTGGAAGAGGAGGGAAAGGGCATTGTTCTCTATATGAACCAAGGCGCAAGAGGAGCCCGTTTATTAGACGAGCTGAGAGCAATTAAAGCTTCGGAGCAAAAAGAAGGTAAGTTCGGAGTGAAAATGGATCAGAAGGACTTTGGAATTGGAGCTCAAATTTTACGCGACCTCGGAGTATCTAAAATCCGTTTGATAACAAATCATCCTACAAAACGTGTTGGCCTTATTGGTTATGGCCTCGAAATCGTTGAACACGTTACATTAAAGAAGAATAAGCATTAGGGTTTTCTGCGATTTCGACCCAGTATTAAAACTTTGTGAAATATGAAGTTATCAGTGTTTCTTTTCGTGCTTTTTAGCTTTATCGTTTTTGGTGCCAATGCTCAGGTATTTCCATCCGAACTATGGCATGATGGACAAGTTACTTTGACCGATAACAGTATTAAGCAAGGCAGTGTTAAATACGATCTGGATAGACAAACCCTTCAGTTGAAGATTGGGCAACGCACTGAAACCTACGATGCTAGCCAAGTAGCTTCATTCTCGTTTTTGCAAGAGTCGATAAACCTTAGAAGAACCTTTTACTCTCTTCCTTATGCTATTCAAAACAATTACAAACGTCCCGTTTTTTTTGAAGTAGTTATTACCGGGAAAATGACATTACTGGTTAGGGAATACGTAGTGATTAGAAATAACAATACACCATCTAGTTTCAACAGCAGGTACAGGTATCGAGATTATTCCAATTTTAACACAAGCAGAAGTTATCTGGCCTATAAAATGTTTTTTGTTAAAGAAGATGGTGTAATAAGAGAGTCTTCAGGTAAAAGAAATGACATATTGTATGAGTTTGGGGCAGCACGCTCGGAATTGAAGAAATATGTCAAAAAAGAGAAATTAAAGCTTGACCAGATAGAAGATGTTGCGAAATTGGTGCTTCATTACAACGAAGAAATCAATTAAATGTCAAAGCCTCTTATTCTTGTTTCAAATGATGACGGTATTACCTCAAAAGGTATTCGTGTGCTTATTGAAGCCATGTGCCAAATTGGTGAAGTAATAGTTGTAGCACCAGATAGCCCACAATCGGGAATGGGGCATGCCATTACCATAGGAAATCCGCTAAGACTTATTGAAACCAATATTTTTGATGACTTGGGGGTGGTAGCTTATAAATGTTCTGGCACTCCAGCCGACTGCGTTAAATTGGCCAAGCATTTTGTGATCAAAGATAGAACACTTGACTTGGTTGTGAGTGGTGTAAACCATGGAAGCAATTTGGCCATTAGTGTACTCTACTCAGGTACAATGTCGGCCGCTATTGAAGGAGCAATAGAGGGCTTTCCATCCATTGGTTATTCTTTGGCCGATTTTTCTTTAAAAGCGGATTTTTCCCACGCTATTGACCAAATTATACACATTGCTAAAGAGGTTTTAGAAAAGGGAATGGCAAAAAATGTGGCTTTGAATGTGAATATTCCCCCTAAACAAAACGAGAAAATTAAAGGCATTAAAGTGTGCCGACAAGCAAAAGCGCATTGGCAAGAAGAGTTCGATCAGAGAAAAGACCCATATGGTAGGCCTTATTTTTGGCTAGCCGGAAATTTTGTGAATAACGATAAGGGAGAAGACACGGATGTTTGGGCAGTTGACCATAATTACGTTTCTGTTGTGCCTTGTCAGTACGATATGACTGCCTATCATAGTATTGCTCAAATCAATGATGATTGGGATATTTGATTATAGCACCAACTCTATTCTTTACCCTAGTTAATTCAAGTGAGGCTTTTGTTTTACAGTGGTTTTTAATGATTTAGAAGAGAAGATCAGTGCCTGAATAAAAAGACCAATGATAACTAAAATGGCCATTTCTAATTGAGAGATAGTAATATTCCCCAGAATTATTTTTTCAGACTCTTCACGAATAGTTTGCGCTTCTGTAGTTTGAATGGAAGAAAGGGCCGATAGACTAGAGAAAGCCTTGGTGGTAGTTTCATTATTGTCGCTCACTAATTGGTGCAATTGATCGATAGAAGTTTCATTCTCTACAAGTTGGTTTTCAATCTTGTCGATGTTCTCAACCACACCTTTCAATCTTTCAAACTCAACCTCTTCTTCAGGTGTAAGGTAGGTTGTTGCGTACTTTTCAATCAGTTGATTTCTTTGCGCTCTTGAGTCTGAAAGCCTAGTTTCTAAGTGCTTAAATCCATTCTGAGGGTCGGGTTCTATAATCAAAGCTTGACGCTTGTGAAGGTTTTCGTATAGCTTGAAAATATAGCTTTCAACAAGCATTCTATCTTCATACATCGAAGCAAATGAAGCATCGAGTTGTTTAAAATGACTTCGTTCTACAAGGTTATTGGCCAAGGTAATTATCATAATAGCCGCCAAAAGTACCGCAGCGGTGATTTTATTTTTAATACTATATGTCCATTTCATAATCCTACGTTCTGCTTTGAAGTAAAAACGCTATATGATACGAAATATGTTTTGAAACTGAGTTGAAAATGGGTGCTATCGGTAGCGCTGCTACAAGTTTCTTTGTAGAAACATCAAAGTTACTTGAGTTTCTACCTTCTAAATTATACCTGTTGGTTATCTGTCTATCGTTCAATACCTTGTGATTATCTCTAAATATTGATGTTATGAAAACTCTAACTGCCCTTTTCGCACTTGTACTAGTTAGCTTGTATGGCCCTATTGAAGCAGATTACTCTCCTGAAGCTTTAAAAGGCGCTTGGGAAACGACCTTTAAAAATGATAATGGAAGAGAAGTACATGCCGTGGCAATTTTAAGTGGGGGCTATGTAAGCTCAGCCGCCCATTATACGGATGATAACTCATTTATTTATACCACTGGTGGCTCATGGAAGGTAGAAGGAAATACTATAGTTCAGACTTATGAATTCAACACACAAGATTCTGAAATGGTAGGCAAGTCTGAAACCTATGAGTATAAGATTGAAGGAAACAAACTTACTTTTAAGGGTGATGAAAGGGTTTGGACAAGAGTAGATAATGGAACTGGAGGAGATTTAGCGAATGCTTTTTTGATTACTGGAAGACAACAAAATGGAGAAATCGTAAATCGCCCGATTAGAGCTAGAAAAACCATGAAGATATTGTCTGGAACTAGGTTTCAGTGGATTGCCTATAATGTAGACACTGGTGAATTTTCTGGAACGGGTGGTGGTACTTATACTACCGTAGATGGAAAGTATACTGAAAACATCGAGTTCTTTTCAAGAGATGTAAACAGGGTAGGAGCTTCATTGGAATTCGATTACAAAGTGGTTGACAAAGCTTGGCATCACAGCGGATTAAGTAGTACAGGAAGTCCTATTTATGAGGTGTGGACTCCTCGTGAAATTATAGAGAAGAATTAACTGTTTTCTTTTAAGGTTTTTATTGCCCTGTTTAGGTTGCGTTCGGTTATGCCCAAATAGTTGGCTATATCTTTTTTGGGAATCACACCATACAAACCTGGGAATTGAGACTCTAACCTCTGTAGGTTAGTCTCAGTGCTATGCGATTGATTAAAAGAATGCCTAATGCCTTTATACTTTATTTTAGAAGCCAACAACTTCAATATAAACCAGTTGAATTCTCTGTTCTGACTTAGTAAATAGATGAAATTCTCTCTTGAAATTTTAAGTACAGAAAGAGGAGTTAGCGCTTCGATAGAACAAAAACTAAACTCATCATTAAACATTTCTACTTCTCCAAAAATTTGGCCTTCGCCAAAAAACTCTTGAACAAAATCTTTTCCTGTATCTTCGGTTAAATAACATTTAGCTATTCCCTCCCTTACAATAAAAACATCTAATACTTTACTTTCTTGTTTGATAATTAGCTCTTTAGGCTTGTATTGCTGCTCAATAATTAGGTCTTTAAACCCTGATTGAGTTGAGCACTTGTTAATGAAGTCGAGGAATTCCTGATTAATTCGAATCATACTACATAGATCGGGACAATTGTCCTTTTTTTAAACCCTCAGGCTATTGTTCTTTGCAAACATAAAAGTAAAGGAAGTATGAATACAGAAAGACTTAAAAGTCAGATTGAGTTTATTTATGAAATTGATCGATTGAAGTACATTCAACGGAAAACAAAGCTTTTTAACAGTGATAGGCACGAGAACGATGCTGAACACAGTTGGCATTTGGCTATGATGGTAATGGTATTGGCCGAACATTCAAACGAACCTATTGATGTTCTTAAAGTGCTTAAAATGGTGCTGATTCATGACATTGTAGAAATTGATGCTGGCGATACATTCCTATATGACACCAAAAAGAATCATGACAATTGGGCTGAAGAGCTTTCTGCTGCGGAAAGAATTTTTGGATTGTTACCCACAGATCAGAAGGAAGAGTATATAATGGTTTGGAAGGAGTTTGAAATGGGAGAAACCAACGAATCAAAGTTTGCCAAAGCTATAGATAGGTTTGAGCCTGTTTTGCAAAACCTTTCAAATAATGGAGGCACTTGGACTGAGTTCAATGTTGAGTTCAATACCATTATTCAAAAGATCAATGGAATTCAGAAAGGTTCAAGTGCCATATGGGACTATACCGAAGATATGATCCATGAAGGACTTAGAAAAGGCGATTTTACCCTGTAGAATTAATGCTTATGTTCCTTTTTTGGAACAGGGTCATAACCATGCCCACCCCAAGGGTGGCACTTACTGAAGCGTTTTATCCCTAGCCATGTTCCTTTCAGCGCTCCCCATTCTTTAATGGCATCAATAGTATAAGCCGAACAAGTAGGAGTAAATCTACAATTGGCACCTAGCATTGGTGAAATGGCGTATTGGTAAACGCGAATTGGAAATATGAAAATGGCAGAAATTATCCGCTTCATGCTGCAAGATAGGAGTTTGGGGCAAATAGCGTTTTCTTCATTTGTATTGAAAAAGTAAGGTTACTTCCGTTTGTGGGCTTCTTCAAAAATTACTTTTCTTAAAATTTTAACCTCACCCACCATCAACAGTCTCATATCTTCTACAATATAATCTGCCAATTCCTCGTCAGAAATGGAGTCGCCTTCAATGTCAAGTCGAAAGTCTTCTCCTTTTAAATTACCTCCATTTGAGAAGTAAATCTCAAAATCAAATTTCACTCTTTTTTCCATGCATTAATTTTAGAACAAATTTCACTTGATTTCAAACTCCTTTACTAACGAAGTGATTGGAATGGCTGTTACTTTTTCATCATTTAACAAAAAAAGAACATTGGCAGTCTTACCAATCATAATACCTGTTTTTACTTCGTTGTCTGAAAAGCGAATTTCGACTGGTGTCTGTTTCTTGATTTGTCTGCTAGCATAATTGCCATATTCATCTGCAGAAAGGTATAAATAGGTTATGAAAAGAAAGCTAAATGCAATGTATCGATACCTGTTAAACCAAGGCTTTTTATCCAAACCAAAGCTAGATTTTGAATATGATTTAGGGAATTTCTTTTTCCAGATAATGTCGGTTTGGAGTAATATTGATGAAAACCCTATGGAAGCCACGGAGAATAATAAGATTTTGAAATCAGCAAAAGGAGCAATTAAGAAATCAAAAACATCTGAATAATCGAAAACATTGATGCCAAACTCAGAATAAAGCTGATAATTGAAGAGCATTCCAATGCCCACCGTGAGAATATAGCAGATGGTAATTACTGTTTGAATTTCTTTGATTAATGCTTCATAGGCATCTTTAATTAAGCCCTCTTTCATTGATTTTCTATTTTCTGAAAATTGCAGAAAACTTAATAATTAACCTATTCAGAAAGAGAAAAGACAACTCGAAAATATTTCAAGAGTCTATCAGGCCATTATTTTTGAATGATATACGCCATGTACCCAAGGTAGCCGATTAGTAGTATTGCAGCCTCCCATCGGTCGAGCTTTTTCTTTTTACCAGTAAACATAGCAATGAAAACAAGTAAAGTTCCACCAGCTAAAATGTACATGTCTAGATCGAAAACAGTATCGTAAGCGATTGGTTTAATAACTGCTGAGGTAGCCAAAATGAAAAATAGGTTGAATATGTTAGATCCAATAATATTCCCTACGGCTATGTCGCTATTCTTTTTAAGTGCTGCCACCACAGATGTGGCCAATTCTGGCAGAGATGTTCCTGCCGCTACAATGGTTAGTCCAATCAATTTCTCACTCATACCAAAAGTAGTGGCTAAATCTACAGCAGTAGTTACCAAAAGCCTTCCTCCAATAACCAGTCCTGCCAATCCAAATATGACATAGCACCAAATTTTTAGGTTAGAGTAATTATTGACTTTGACTTCTATTTCAACAGGGTCAGATTTTAATTGTTTATAAACATAATAAAGGAATAATCCGAAGAGCAATAGTAGCAGAAAACCGTCCACTCGTGTGAGAGTATTACTATCACTACCCAGAAAGTGATGCGTCAGTAAGTAAACGAGTACAATGCCTAAGAAGGAAATAGGAATCTCTTTCCATATGGTGCTCGATTGAACCACTATTGGAGTGATTAAGCCTGTAATCCCTAAAATGATAAACAGGTTGAAGTTATTACTGCCAATTACATTACCAAAAACAATATCCTGATGCCCCTGATAAGAGGCAAAAACATTGACAACCAATTCGGGAGCAGAAGTACCAAAGGCCACAATAGTAAGGCCAATGGCAAGGTCTGATACATTAAACTTTTTGGCTAGGGCAGAGGCGCCATCTACCAAGCCATTAGCGCCAGTGATTAACAATACAAGGCCTAAGGCCAGCAATAAAATCTGAGTGATCATCAATTTTCTACAGTGAGAATTAGCGAAAACGTAGTTTTTGAAAAATAGTTTTCATCTCTAAAACAAATGAAAATTAGAGATTTAGTTTGATAGTTAAGTTGTTTATGAAAGCCTTTTAGCAAGAAGTCTACTTTCTGTGTGTGTTTTGTTAAAAAAAAACAGATTTTAAGGCTTTAACCGAGTACAAACCTAGGCTAAATTATCTATGGCAGATTTTGGTAGCAAGTAAGGGCTACCTCTTTAAACCCATTGGACTACCACTTTTAGGGTATCTGTCATTTACCTTTTTTGCTCTATTAGAATCGAGCTGAATAGCCAGAGATTTATAATATCATCAAAACCAAAAGATTATGACTAAAATACTACGTGGAATGAATTACAGCCCAACATGGATAGGCTGGAGCCCTGGTCAGCCAGGACAATTCTCTGATTCCGATTTTTTCAATGATGCCTTTGAGGCAATGTGGAACAAGGGCGAAACTAGTGGGAGCCAAGTTCATCAATATCGAGATGACCTAGGAGTTATCAGCAGTGCTGGACTGAACCTGATTAGATTATTTAATTGGGGGCCAACCCGAGGCTGGAATGGAACCAAAGGCAATGGGCATATAAGTGCATTGAATAGAGCAAGTACATTGGGAATGAAAGTTATCGTTCCTGTATCTAATTACTTTTTGTCAGACGATAAGTATGCATGGGATAATACAGACCCAGATGATAGTTTTTCATTTAGTTCTGCACCGACTGGAATTCAAAGTGACCTTACCAATTTTATCAGTAGTGTTACTGTAAGCGGATCAATACATTCAGCTGTTCACTCATTTTCTGTAGGAAACGAAATCGATTTGAATAACATGGTAGGACAGGGAACGAGCGGGCCCGTTTCTCCTACCTCCAGATTAAAACGTGTGATCTGGTGGCTAATAAACCTACAAGCAAAATGTGCGGACAGTGGATTACTATTCACTAGTCCTATCTCTGATGGAGATCAGGGTGGGACAGAGGCAGCAACGCCAAGTTATTGGTTTCAGGCCATTGTTAATGGTGTAACAAATAGTACTAGCTTACCTAATGGCACAGTGTCGGGTGGTGAAACTACTTTTAAAAGCACTGTTAGTGGACTTAGTACCGCAGCTTCTTCTTACGCTAGTTGGTATTACAACAGTGTGAATATTTACACAACAGGTAGCAAGCTATCATCTACAATTGGACAGTACGATTCATGGACAGCAAATTCTAAGAATTCATTAAACTGGCCAGGACAACAATTTACTGTGCCGTTAATGCTTACAGAAGTAGGCAGTAATAGAGGAGGAGGAATTGTATCTGCAAGTGCTCAAGAAACTCAATACACTACAATTGTTACAGACATAGTAACGGAGATAGAAACTTATGTGACAGGGCATACCGATTCGTTACTGATTGGGTATTGTGTTTATGAGTTTAGTGATGAGACAACACTTAACGCTAACTGGGGCACTAACATGGTTGAGTCACCAACTGAATCAGGTGGAAATATACTCTTTTCGCCTATGACGGGGGCTACGATTGTTAGCTTTGGAACCTTCCCAAGTGTAAGTTATCCCGTACAGGAGTTGTTCCCTGTAACCTCGTCAGGAGGAACTACTCTGTTGGCTGGAATAAAGGCCGCAATTAGCTAAAACTAATCTCTAAATAATATGAGTCAAGCCCTGTGCTTGCTTGATGTTTCATATATACGAAGCCCTCTTTTGGAGGGCTTTTTTTAACATTCTTCAATTTTTGAATTAGAGTTTCTATACACTAAGATTGAATGCTGACTTTCTGGTTAGTTCCTTCGTTGCCACTAAGGATAAAAAGGAGAGTGCTAATAATGGAATAAGGCGGCTATGCTTGCTTTCTAGTCATCCCTGTAAGGATCTTTTTCAGGAACACAGAGGTTGTGATTTCTATAATACAGAATATCATTAGAGGTACGCTGCTTATTTTCTTCCCTGAGGTAACGAAGGGTCTAAAAGCTTGAGCGCTGGTTTCTTGTTTAGTTCCTTCGTTGCCACTCAGGATAAAAAGAATAGTGCTAATAATGGACTAAAGCGGCTATGCTTGCTTTCTAGTCATCCCCGTAAGGATTTTTTTCAGGAACACAGAGAGGGTTTGATTATCAATATATTGAGGGTTAATGGCGTGTCAGAAGATTAGTGAGATTTTACTTTTTTTTCAATTATGAATGTGATCGCGAAGAAGAGAACCCAAACTGAAATTGATTCAAAATTTGAATGGTTGAATATGACAGCTAATATTCCAGTAAGCATAAATGTTATAAAGCCAATGATTGAGAATAGTTTGCTTTGCCTTATTTTAGTGTATAACCCGTCTTCCAGCATATTCATACGCTTGGCAAACTCAAAGAATGGTAATAACCAAAGAAAAAAAGATCTCATTTTTTCAAAAAAGGTTAGTTCAATTTTAGCAATGTGATTTGAAATTTCAGCTTCAACAATTTGTTTTTCAATGTAATCTTGAACTTGATCTTTTTTAATATCTCTTTTATTTATTTCATCCATTGCCGCACCAATAGCATCAGTTGTATACTGATCATTTTTATTGATGATGTCGAGAAGATTCTTATCTGAGAATGTCGAATATAGTTTAACTAGTTCTTCTTTTGTAGGCATAAGTGGATAGGTTGTTAGAAATCGTTTACATTAGAAAGTTCCTCAAAACTTCAATAAGAACCAACACAAAAGAGCCTGACTCTTTCGAATCAGGCTCTTTCTATATATTAGATACTATTGCCTAAACTAGGGACTTAATACTAATCGCTTCGCGATTACATCATGCCGCCCATTCCGCCACCGCCCATTGGAGGCATTGGTATTCCGCCACCTTCTTCAACTTCTTCAGCAATTACGCATTCAGTAGTCAATAGAAGTGCAGCAATAGAAGCAGCATTTTCAAGTGCCAAACGAGTTACTTTAGTTGGGTCAATTACACCCGCAGCAATTAGGTTTTCATACTTTTCAGTACGAGCGTTGTAACCGTAATCCGCTTTACCGTTTTTCACTTCGTTTACTACCACAGAACCTTCACCACCACAGTTGGCAACAATTGTTCTTAATGGCGACTCAATAGCCACTCTAATGATGTTTACACCAGTAGCTTGGTCTTCGTTGTCAGTTTCTACGCTATCTAAAGCAGCAGCTGCTCTGATAAGCGCAACACCACCACCAGCAACTACACCTTCTTGTACGGCTGCTCTGGTTGCGTGCAATGCATCGTCAACTCTGTCTTTTTTCTCTTTCATTTCTACCTCGGTAGCAGCTCCAATGTAAAGGATGGCCACACCGCCAGCAAGTTTTGCAAGTCTTTCTTGCAACTTCTCTCTGTCGTAATCAGAAGTAGTGTTTTCAATTTGTTGTTGGATTTGCGCTACTCTTGCTTTGATATCGGCTTCAGTTCCAGCACCATTTACAATGGTAGTGTTGTCTTTGTCGATATTCACTTTTTCAGCAGTACCAAGGTACTCCATGGTAGCGTTTTCTAACTTGTAACCTCTTTCTTCAGAAATTAAAGTTCCACCAGTTAAGATGGCAAGGTCTTCCAACATTGCTTTTCTTCTGTCGCCAAAGCCAGGAGCTTTAACCGCAGCAATTTTGAGAGAACCCCTGATTTTGTTTACTACCAAAGTTGCAAGGGCTTCGCCATCTACATCTTCAGAAATAATCAATAAAGGCTTTCCGCTTTGAGCTACTGGCTCTAGGATTGGAAGTAATTCCTTCATTGAAGAGATTTTTTTGTCGTAGATCAAGATGTAAGGATTGTCCATCTCTACTTCCATTTTCTCTGTGTTAGTAACAAAGTATGGAGAAAGATAACCTCTGTCAAACTGCATACCTTCTACAGTTTTTACTTCAGTTTCAGTACCTCTGGCTTCTTCAACAGTGATTACACCGTCTTTACCTACTTTGTCCATCGCATCAGCAATCATTTGCCCGATTTCTTCATCGTTGTTGGCAGAAATGGTAGCTACTTGCTTGATCTCGTTAGAGTTCTGGATTGATTTTGATTGACTTTGAAGGTTAGCAACAACAGCTGAAACCGCTTTGTCGATACCTCTTTTCAAATCCATTGGGTTTGCACCAGCGGCAACGTTTTTAATACCAATGTTGAAGATTGATTGAGCAAGAACAGTGGCAGTAGTAGTACCGTCACCAGCGCTATCAGCAGTTTTAGAAGCAACTTCTTTAACCAACTGAGCACCCATATTTTCGATTGGCTCTTTTAGCTCGATTTCTTTTGCTACAGAAACACCATCCTTAGTTACAGTAGGAGCACCGAATTTTTTGTCGATGATTACGTTTCTACCTTTTGGACCCAATGTTACTTTTACAGCATCTGCCAAGGTGTCAACACCTTTTTTCAGACGGTCTCTAGCGTCATTACGAAAGAATAATTCTTTAGCCATTTTATTTTAGATTTTTAATTTCTGATTTGATTAAACAATTGCAAAAATGTCAGACTCTCTCATGATCAAGTAGTCTTTACCTTCTACTGAAATTTCAGTACCAGCATATTTACCGTATAATACAGTGTCGCCAACTTTTACAGTTAAAGGCTCATCTTTTTTTCCAGCTCCAGCTGCTACTACAATACCTTTTTGTGGTTTTTCTTTCGCAGTGTCGGGAATGATTAAACCAGAAGCAGTTTTTTCTTCAGCAGCGGCAGGTTCTACTAGAACTCTGTCGGCTAATGGAGTGATGTTTACTTTTGACATTTTCTATAAATAGTTAAGTGTTAAAACAATTTGTCGAGGAGCCCATTTGCATTAAATGTGCCAATCCCTAAATATGAAGTTTTGTCAGGTTCTTGTCACAGTTTATGTCGGATGCGGCTTTCCGGTAATGACAAGAATATAATTTTGTCAGGCTTTGCATTGATAAGCCCATTGGTAGGTAGGCCGTACTGTCAGGTAAAGAAATATTCTGGCTGTTCTTTACTTTCTTACCCAATACCACAAAACAAAAAAGAGGTAACCATTACGGCCACCTCCTTCTATATTTTATGATTGTAGAAATCTTACTTCAGCGAAGCAATTAACTTCTCATTCAATCTCACATAATCAGGGTTTCCACCAGTTTTGGCCAATGCCATTGATTTTTGTGCCGAAGCAATGGCTTCTTTGTTCATCCCTAATCTAGCCTGTAATTTGGCTTTAAGATGAATTACCCAATATTGCTCTTCATTACTACCTGCAATTGCTTTGTTTACCCATTCTAAGGCTAATTTTGAATCACGCTCGGTGTCGTAATAGTAACCAGCCGCTTGAAAGTATACACCTGCATTTGAAGGGTTTTTGTCAATTACTTGCGCTTTAATGTCAGCCATTACTTTGCTGTCCACATCTGATTCGATAGTAAACATTGCTTTAGTATGTTCCCATTTCATGTTTAGGTTGGCAGAGTTCATGGTGAAATCTGAAAAACTAATGGTAAAGGTTTCGTACATGCTGCTAGGGTGTTTTACAGGTACATCAAACCTTAAAAGGTCGTCTTTTTTATCATAACCAATGGCACCCCACCAAGTAAGGTTTTTACTCAAAATAATGGTTGCAGTTTCTTCGGTAAACTGGGTGTAAAGCGCATAAGTACCAGCAGGCACAGGGTTGCCATTCAGTTTTACACTTTCGCTAAAAGTAATTTTAGTAGAAGCATTGGCACCTGTTCTCCATACTTCGTTGTAAGGAATTAATACGCCAGCTACTTGTCGGCCGCGAGCGCTAGGTCTAGAATACACTACTTTAACATCGGCCAATCCTACAGTACCTTTCAACTCAAAAGTTGGGCTTGCAGGGGGCATTTTAATTTGGGCAATGGCCATTGCACTTATCAAAAGAGCAGCTAGGGCGAATGAATATTTTCTCATGAGGTTTTGTGTTTGTTCGGTTCAAATATAAATGATTACTAGGTAACAGTTCAGCAATTCGTTTTCCCTTAATTAAGTTCAACAACACATAAAAAAAGGTCGAACCTTAATGGCCGACCTTCTCTTATACTTTTTTAGTGTGATTTAGTTATTCACTTTCACTGGAAATTTCACTGAAAGATTTCCCCAAGCCAATTCGATATTTCCTTTGTCTTTAGAGTTTTTGTCGAAGTCAGTAAGGTTGATCACGAATGTCTCTACTTTATTAGACGTTTTTGTTACAGGAGTGAAAAAGCTTAAAACATCACCAGAGCTATCGTAGGCAGTACCCCACTTGTCTGTAATGCTGCTAATAATAATTTTCCAAGTAGTATCTCCAGGTACAGTCCATAATGAATAGCGTCCAGCTTTGATTGGTTTACCTTTAATCATTACATCTTTATCAAAGCCAATAATGGTGTTTGTATTTGCGCCCGTGCGCCATACTCCATTGTTCAGGGAGTTTACCAATTCGTTTACATCTCTGCCATCAAGGCTAGGGCGACTGTATACCAATTCCATTTCGGTAGTTCCAATCATTTGTTTTACCGTAGCCAATGGACTGGCGGCTGGTTTTTGAGCAAAGGCGTTTTGAGTAAAGACAAAAAGGCCAAGCATTACAATTAGGGTCAGTGTTCTTTTCATAGCTATAAATTTAGTTTTTAATTTTTAAAATCGAATTTTGATTCTGTAGACTAAACTGAATTTCTTGTTTTAGGTTCCTTATAATTGATTTGAAGCAAAGGATTAAAGTGGTGTTTGGTCAGTAATATTTCATTTAATGCAATTAACACGGAAATTTTACGAAGAGAGTAATGTTGAGGTTTTATCCAAGAAGCTTTTGGCTAAAAAGCTCGTTACCAACTTTAACGGAGTGATTACCGCTGGTTTTATCACTGAAGTTGAGGCGTATTCGGGTAGAAACGACAAAGCCTGCCATGCAAATAACGGACTTCGTACTCCAAGAACAGAAGTAATGTACGGAGCGGGAGGTCATGCTTATGTCTATCTCTGTTATGGAATTCATCATATGATTAACATTGTATCGAATGTAGAAGAGCAGGCCGATGCAGTTTTGATTAGGGCATTTGAACCGATCGAAGGAATTGATGCCATGCTTGAAAGAAGAGGGTTTGATAAGTTGACCAAAGCACTAACTTCGGGCCCAGGAAATGTAGGTAAGGCTTTGGGTTTAGATACTAAAACTCATAACGGACTTAGCCTTTTGGGAAATGAAATATGGATTGAAGACCAACCCGAAGTTTCTGAAGAGCAAATAATTACAAGTACACGAATAGGGGTGGATTATGCGGAAGAAGACGCATTGAAACCTTGGCGATTTTACATTAAAGATTCAAAATGGGTAAGCAAAAAATAGATATTTTACTTTCAACTTCAGTATGGGATCCTAAAGCATGGATTGAAGGATTAAGCCAGTCGGAATTGGTAGGCAAAATTCATGTTTGGCCTACGGAAGAGGATTTAACTAATGTAGAAGCACTTTTTGTTTGGAAGCCTTTGGCGGAAGGAGTGATTAAAAGGCTGCCCAATTTAAAATGGATCAGTTCCCTCGGGGCAGGAGTAGACCATTTAATGACAGACCCTCAAATTCCTAGAAATATTCCCATCACTCGAATTGTAGACCCAAACTTAACTACCGACATGACCAATTATGTGATGATGGGCGTAATCATGCATCAAAGAAGTTTCAGATTGCTTCAGCAGAACCAACAAAAGTCTCACTGGAAACGCATTACCTACAATAAACTCCGAGTAGGGGTAATGGGGCTTGGTGAGCTTGGCGGACATTTAGCGAAACAACTTTATTCGGCAGGTTTTGAGGTTTCGGGTTATTCTAGAACTCAAAAGCAGATTGAAGGGGTGAAATGTTATGATGAAAATCATCTTGATACGTTTCTTTCTGAACTAGATGTTTTGGTGAATTTACTGCCCATCACTCCCAAAACGATTGGCATTTTGAATTATGACCTGCTGAGGAAAACACCAAAAGGTTGTTACTTGATTAATGTAGCGCGGGGAAATCACTTAGTTGATCATGATTTGCTAAAACTTATTGATGAAAACCACCTTTCTGGTGCTATGTTAGACGTGTTCCACCAAGAGCCGCTACCGAGCGATCATCCATTTTGGGCGCACGATAAGATAACAATTACCCCTCATGTGGCCAGCGTAACCTCACCCGAATCAGCCCTTAACCTTCTTAAAGAAAACGTTGAAAGGTTGATTAGAAAAACACCATTATTACACCAAGTCGATCTGAATAGAGGCTACTGAATTTTAGTCAATAGTCAATAGTCAATCGACTGTTGACTGATATCAAACGCCCAATTCACTCCTCTAATTTCCCGATTCAATTCATCCTTTGTTTATTTCATTTGCAATAGTGAAACATATCTATTTCATTTACTATTGTGAAACTAATAAAAACAGATGCAAAGAATTAACCTAGGAGAGTTTGAAGAACTGGTTTTACTCATCGTGGCTATTCTAAATGACAATGCTTACGGCATTAGTGTAATGGAAGAAATTGAAGCCCAAACTGGACGTAAAATCAACATTAGCGCAGTTCATTCGGCTTTAGATCGATTAGAAAGTAAGGACTTTCTGAAATCTGAAGTTGGCGGAGCCACAAATGAAAGGGGAGGTAGAAGAAAGCGATTTTTCACCGTAACTGTTGCAGGAAATAAGGCCCTCAATTTTGTGCGCGAACAGCGTAATCGACTACACGAACAAATTCCAAACATAGATTTTGGTCTGAATCAATATGCCTCAATTTGATCACAATCCACCACGCTGGGCACTTTGGTTTTTACAATTGTATTGCAAGTCACGCGTGAGGGAAATCATTGAAGGAGATGCCTATGAACTATTTTATAAAAGAGTTGAAACAGAGGGTTTAAAGGCAGCAAAACGCAAATTCGGATGGGATGTGCTTCGGTTCTTCCGTCCAAAATATATCAAAGGTCTAGAAGATATTAACTCATTAAACAACATTGCCATGTTCAAAAACTATTTCAAAATCTCGGTCAGGAGTTTGGTTCGCCAAAAGTTCTTTTCCATAATCAACATTTCAGGGCTTTCATTAGGTTTAGCGGCCTGTTTGCTCATCATGCTCTACATTACTAATGAGCTTAGTTACGACAATTTCCATAAAGATGTAGACCGTGTTTATCGGATTGCCAATGGTCAGGGGGGGCAATACACACCCGCTCGATTAGGAGCTCAATCCAAAATGGATTTCCCTGAAATAGAAGAGGTCGTTCGTTTGTCGGGTCCTTTCGATCAGACTTTTAAGGTCAATAATCAGATATTTAAAGAGCAGGAAGGTTTTTCAGCCGATTCTACTTTTCATAAAGTTTTCACTGTACAGTTTATAGAGGGAAACCCAGATAAAGCATTGACTGAGCCAAATTCAATTGTATTGACTGAAGGTTTAGCTAGCAAGCTTTTTCCTAAGCAAGAGGCCTATGGTCAGTTGATTACCGTTAATGGGAACTCAATAAAAGTAACTGGTGTGGTGGCCGATCCGCCTAAGAACACCCATTTCCATTATAATTTCATTGAATCTTTTCCACATGAAAGCTGGATTACTGTAGGCAACTGGACTGGAAATAACTTCTTTACTTATACCAAACTGGTGGCGGGCGCCACGCCTGAGTCTGTAGAAGCCAAATATCCAGATTTTGTTGCTAAATATGTGGGCCCTGATTTAGTAAAATATACAGGACACACTAATTATGAAGAATACTTAGCGGACGGTGGAAGGGAGCGGACTTTCACTTTAAAACCAATGAAAGACCTTCACCTGTATTTCCCACATATGGCTTTAGGTTCGCAAGGAAATATTAACAATGTGTACATATTTTCTGCCGTGGCAGTTTTCATTCTGTTAATAGCTAGCATCAATTTTATGAATCTTTCTACCGCCCGATCGGCCGCTCGCTCAAAAGAAGTTGGGATGCGCAAAGTATTGGGTTCTAGGCGCAATCAGTTGGTTTATCAATTTTTGGTGGAGTCCATGATGATCAGTGTTTTAGCCATGATCCTGTCAATGGGATTGGCCAGCCTGTTTCTTGGTGGTTTTAATGAATTGGCCAATCGAAATTTTAGTTATACGGATTTATTAGCACCAAGCACGTTGTTTTTATTGTTTGGCCTTGTACTCGTAGTTGGGCTTTTTGCAGGGAGTTACCCAGCTTTTTATCTTTCTGGTTTCAAACCACTTAAGGCACTAAAAGGAGAAAACAAAGCAGGTGGAGGAAATGTGTTTTTGAGAAAGGGATTGGTAGCATTTCAGTTTGCTATTTCCATTTTCTTGATCATTAGCACTATGGTGGTGTTTTCTCAGCTAAGGTTTATGGGCAATAAAAAATTGGGTTTTGAGCCAGAGCAGATTATGGTGGTAAAAAACACGGGACTGTTAAGAGAAAAATTATCTGCCTTTAAAAATCAACTAATTCAAAAACCGAATATAGAATCACTTACACTTACCAATCAATATGTATCCAGCAGTGTTGCAGATTGGGGATATTCAACAGTTGAAGACAACCCTCGGTCTTTCGACCTGATGAATATGTTTACCACCGATGACTTTTTGAAAACCATGGGCTTACAATTGGTAGAAGGGCGGTTCTATTCAAATGATTTGGCATCCGATTCCGCTGCCGTAGTAATCAACGAAAGTGCCAAAAAGGAATTGGGCTTTGAAGATGTAATTGGTAAGAAAGTATCTAGGGGAGATAGTGAGGATTATACTATAGTTGGTGTGGTAAAAGACTTTAATTATGCCAGCTTAAAGCGTTCCATTGAACCCCTAATCTTAAGAAGAATGTTTGAAGACGGGCGGACGGAAGGAGAATGGTATGGAGCTAACTTCTTATCGCTTAAAGTAACGGGTAATTTTGCCGAAACTGTAAAACAAGTAGAGTCAGAATGGAATGCTATGGTGCAAGATGAACCCTTCGATTTTGTTTTCCTCGATGATTCATTCAACTCACTTTATGAAGAAGAACGAAGATTTGGAAAGCTATTTACCGTTTCTTCAGGCTTGGCCATTGCCATTGCTTGTTTGGGATTATTCGCTTTGGCAGCATTTACTTTAGAAAGAAGAAGAAAGGAAATAGCCGTAAGAAAAGTAATTGGAGCGTCTGTTAAAAGTTTAACCATGCTTGTGGTATCAGACTTTACTAAACTAGTGGCTATAGGCTCTTTAATTGCCATTCCAACTGGCTACTGGATTATGCAAGATTGGTTAGCCACATTTGCCTACCAAATTAACATTAATAACCCCTTGCTGTTTTTAGTCCCTGTTATTCTCGTTACCGTGATCGCTTGGCTTACAGTAGGTTTTCAGTCGGTAAAAACCGCTACGAGCAACCCTGTTAAAGCGCTGAGGAGCGAGTGATATAGTTGCTGAAAAATCCACTTATAAGTGCATAACATGTAACAATACGTAGCGCTACGTATTGTTACATGTTATGCATAAGGGTTATCTTCACGTTCCAAATACTCAATTTTAAATGAATAAGGTAACCCTAGTTTTGGCTGATGACCACCCTTTACTATTGCAAGGACTAAATACAGCTTTAAAAGCCAAAGGATTTAATGTTTTGGGAACAGCCTGTGACGGAAGTGCAGTTTTGAGTTTAATTACCGAACTTAATCCTCAAATTGCTATTCTAGATATTGAAATGCCACATATGGATGGGCTTTCTGTAGCCAAATACTGTATGGAAAAGGGTTACGAGACTAAGTTTATTATCCTTTCATATCATAAAGAAATAGAGTTTATAGCTAGAGCCAAGAGCCTGAATGTGTCAGGTTACTTGTTAAAAGAAGATGCTTTGGAAGAAATAGAAGCCTGTATTAAGGAGGTGGCAAATGGAGGGCAGTACTTTAGTAGCGCTTTCCAGTTAAAAGACGTAAAGTTTGCTCAGTCATCTATAGAAAAAGTAGAAGCACTGACTCCTTCAGAGCGAAAAATACTCAAGCTTATAGCTGCAAACCAATCTACAAGGGAGATTGCAGATAGGCTTTTTATTTCAGAAAGAACTGTAGAGAAGCACCGGAGTAATGTTATTCAAAAGTTAGATTTAGAAGGTAAACCGAATGGATTAATTGCTTGGGTTTTGCATAACAAACACCTGTTAAATTAGTGTGGTGAGAACTTATTTGTTTAAAATAGTTGTCTTAATTCTACTAACTGAGGGGGTAATACTTGGGCAGAACTCCAATGAAGTACATCAAGAGCTCGATAGCCTTAAGCGAGAGCTCTCTACCGCTACAGATTCACTTGTGGTAGCAGATTTATGTTTTGCTATCTACGAAATGAACACTTTTGGAATAATGCGGGATGTGAGTGAAACTCCCAGTTTATTATTCAGAGCCTTAAGGATTTATGAAACCACCACAGAATTCACTAAGCTGGCAGACGTTCATAATGCTTTAGGTGGTTTTTATTATAATCGCGACTTATTGGATCAAGCCAGAGAACATTGGAGCAAAAGTAGTGGCTATTATCAGAAGGCAGGAGATAATTTTGGAGTTGCTAAAAGCTATAATAACCTGTCCCTTACTTACCCTGCTAAGGATTCCCTCAAGGTGAGCTATCTTCTGAAAGCTATTGAAATTGGAGACGCTAGAGTTCAGGGGAGTGCCTATAATAATCTTTCCGATCACTACCTACTAAATGGAGATTACGCAAAGGCAGAAGAGTATTTGTTATTTTCAATTAAGACTGGCGAGAGTATAGGAAGAACATCAACACAGCAGGCTGGATATTATGATTTAGGTAGTTTGAAAAAGAAGCAAGGTAAGCCAGAGGAGGCCATTGCTTATATTGAAAAGTCATTAACATTTGATGCAATACGTTCGACAGACCCTAGTGTAATTGGGGCTTATGAGCTATTGGCTGAGCTGTATGAAAGCAAGAATGAGTATGATAAGGCATTTTACTATCAGAAACTGTGGATGGGAGCGAAGGATTCACTTTTTAATGCACAAGTGGGGCAGGAATTATTATCGTTAACCACCGAATATGAGACCGAAAAGAAGGAGCTCACAATAACAAGCCAACAATCAAAAATCGACTTGTTTGAAAAAGAGAGTCAATTGAAAAATCAGCTGTTTACTTTTATTTTACTTATGATTTTTGTGACTGCCTTAATCATCTATCTATGGAAGTCGCGCCAATCTTCACGGAATGGTATTGAACTTCAAAAGGTGTTTGCTCGAGATTTGATTAAGAACGTAGAAGAAGAGCGAAAGAGAATATCTAATGAACTTCATGACAGTGTTGGGCAACAACTTATTTTGCTAAAGAATCAGGCAAAAATGGAAGGTAAGCAAGCAATAGTTGACACTGTAGCTTCCACACTCGAAGAAGTAAGAAGTATTACTCGTGATTTACACCCCGCAATTTTAGATAGACTAGGGCTAAAAGCTGCTTTAGAAGAAATGATCCGTAAGCTCGATGAGAATACAGATATTTTTTTCTCTACTGAACTTATAGAGATTGATAGCTTATTCTCTCCTGATGATCAATTGAATATATATCGAATTGTCCAAGAAGCATTTAACAACGTGCTAAAACATTCAAATGCCACTTCAGCCAAACTCTCTATAGATTATAAAGAGAACAATGTAATTGTTACGATTCAGGATAATGGTCATGGATTTAAACCAGAGGTTGAGGTAAAAAGAAGGGATTCATTGGGTTTAAAAACAATTCAGGAAAGAATTACGATGCTCAATGGGAAAGTACGGATTCTATCGGGAGGGGTAGGAACGCGCATTATACTTGAAATCCCGAAGTAGTAATTTAGGTTACCCCTTATCTTTCAATCACTTGATTACAAGTGAAAAACGCTTGCAGTTTCTTATTCATACTTCAAATCCAGAGAAAGAGTATACAATTAGATTTTATATACATGTCTCAGAATTTCGGAGTCATACAAACCCTTTCTAAGTTGTTCAGGTCCTTTTCATTTTAAGAACTCCATAGTAAAATCATATATAGAGTTTCAGCTCCGCAAAATACGTATCGCTACGTATGTTCTGATGTCTCTTTGAGGTTTAGTTTTGTTCTAACTCAACTGATCATGGAAGCTCTATCAACTAAATCTATATTTTGTGCCATAGTACGGTATTTAACAGTCTATTTTCTTAAAGCGGTAGAGGCATGAAGAGACTGTTAATCTTTACTTTAATGCTTTTTTCGGTAGTGCACATTTCTGCCCAAGAATGTGATGTACTTTCTAGTGAGTGGCTTAACCCATCTCCACAAACAACAGTCTTTAACTACTCAGGTGGAAGACTTACAGGTATACCAGATCCGGCCAACTCAAATAACCCAACAGACTCAAAAACAATATTTGAAGGGTTTACCAGTCCCACTCCGGGTACAACCCCAGTAGGTGCAGTTACATTGGGTTTGGGCTTTCTTTCTGATGCTAATGATAATCTTAGGATTGACGTGATTGTTTATAATGACAATGCAGGAAAACCTGGAACTGCGGTAGGTGGAGTTACAGGACTTTCTCCAACCGCTTTAGGAGTAACTCACGCTTTTAAGGAGATATGGGTAGAATTATCCTCACTTCCTGTTCCTACTACGAGCAGGTTTTATGTGGGAGTGGTGATGCATCCTGGAGATGCTAGTGATCAATTGGTGGTTCAAAGTAATGCTAAGGGACAGGGGAATGGAGACGGTTCTAATAGTATTACCACAACCAAGTTTGGAAATGAAAAATTACTAAATACTTACAGTAGTGATGTGGACCTGAAGGTACTTCCTAAACTTGGAGTTTATAAAGATGCTTCTTTTAGCTACGGGAGCAGTAGTTATTGTTCCAGCCTTTCCGATCCTACACCTACAATTTCGGGAGATGCAGGCGGTACATTTACCAGTTCCCCTGCTGGGCTTTCTATCAATAGCTCTACTGGTAGAATTGATTTGTCGACAAGTACAGGCGGAACATATACCATTCGGTATTCTATTGCGGGTAGCTGTCCAGTTTCTGAAACGCAAACAGTTTCCATTTCAGCGCCTATTGCGGATTTTCCAGCACCCCCTAAATTTGGTTGTGGCCCTCTTACCGTAAATTTCACTGATGCTTCATCTATTTCAGGTACTAATACCATTGTAGGTTGGGCTTGGGATTTTGGCGATGGAAGTACTTCAACAGCTCAAAACCCTTCACATGTTTACGATAAACCAGGGCTCTACAATGTAAAACTGAGGATTACAGACTCCAAGGGCTGTACTAATGAAAAAACCAGAGTTAATTACGTTCAGGTCATTGGCCCTGAGGTTAAATTTAGTACGACTGGCACCACAATATTGGGTGGCCCAGGAGCAATAACTTTTCAAAACCAATCAACTTCAACTTCTCCTATTGTTAATTGGAGCTGGAACTTCGGAGATGGTTCAACTTCTAACTTACAAAACCCGACACATACTTATACTACATCTGGTACTTTCGATGTAAGCCTGACAGTCACTGATCTTGACGGTTGCTCCAGAACACTCACAAAAACGAATTATGTAAATACTATATCAGGTGCTTTTGATATATCCAAAGCAATCTTTGAAGGTAATGAAGACCGATTTTCAGTGGCTGCGCAAGAGAGTGAGCCCAGATCCATTGCTTTTAATCTGGATGGCACAAAGTTGTACGTAATGGGGGGTAGTGGTGATGATATTAATGAATACAATCTGTCTGTTGCTTATGATGTTACCTCATCAGTTTATGCTGGGGATGCCGAGCGATTTTCAGTGGCTCTAGAAGAAACTAATCCACGCTCTTTTGCTTTCAATAATGATGGCACCAAAATGTTTGTAATTGGAACAATTGGTGACGATGTTAACGAATATAACCTTTCCACTGCTTTTGACATTTCTACGGCAGTTTTTGCCGGAAACGCACAACGTTTTTCAGTTGCAGCTCAAGAAACCTATCCAACATCGCTCACATTCAATCATGATGGCACTAAAATGTATGTGGCTGGTAGCGATAATGATGCAGTGAATGAGTATATACTTTCAGAGGCCTTTGATGTTTCTTCTGCTACTTACAGCAAAAGGTTGCTCGTAGGAACGCAAGAATTGTTTCCTCAGTACATTGTATTTGTGAACAACGGCTTCAATTTGTTATTGATGGGTTCCTCTGGTGATGATATTAACCAATACACACTAACTACTGCTTTTGATTTGTTTACTGCTACTTTTGCAGGTAATGCAGCACGTTTTTCTGTAGCTTCACAAGATGGTCAACCTAATTCAGTTACTTTCAATTCTGATGGTACCAAAATGTTTGTACTAGGTTTTGAAGGAAAAGATATCAACGAATACTCCCTAGCTGCCCCTGTAATTACTGGTGCTGTTGCTAATCAGGCGGTAAACGACAATGCTACAATTAGTCCATTTTCTGCAATTACAGTAGCCGACCCTAATGGAGACAATGTTTCAGCCACCATAACCTTAGACGACAATGCCAAAGGAGTCTTGTCAGGAACAGGCCTTACGGGTTCGGGGCCATATACCTTAGCAAGTACTGATGCTGCCAGTTTACAGGCCAGTTTAAGAGCTTTGGTATTTAACCCAACGGATAATAGGGTTGCCTCAGCAAGTACTGAGAAAACAACTTTTACTATTCAACTGAGTGATGGTGAACGAAATGACACAGACGCCAATACTACCGTAATTTCAAGTCCAGTGGCTCCAACAGTTTCATTGAGTAGCCTAGCCACTGCACCGACAAATGGTTTTGGTATAACTATTACTTTCAGCGAAGATGTGACTGGGTTTACCGTTGGTGATATCAATGTAAGCAACGGCACCGCAAGTGCTTTCAATGCAACAAGTGCTTCTGTTTATACAGCTCTTATCACTCCAACAACTGATGGCGCTGTCACAGTGGATGTTGCAGCGAATGTGGCCCAAGACGCAGCAACCAATGGAAATACCTCCGCCACTCAGTTTAGTATTACTGCTGACTTGACTGTTCCAACCGTCACCATTTCAAGTACGGTGGCAGATCCAACAAACGGAGCCTTTACGACTACTTTTACTTTTAGTGAAGCAGTAACTGGTTTTGCAATAGGAGATATTACTTTAGGAAATGCGACAGCTTCTAACTTCAGTGCCATCAGTTCAACGGTTTATACTGCACTAATTACTCCCACAACTGATGGTGCTGTAACGATTGATGTAGCTGCGAATGTAGTCCAAGACGCAGCGACCAACGGAAATACAGTAGCCACTCAGTTTAGCATTACTGCTGATTTGACTTCACCAACGGTTATCATTACCAGCACTGCAGCTGACCCTATCAACGGAGCGTTTACAACTATTTTTACTTTTAGTGAAGCCGTGACTGGTTTCGCGATAGGAGATATTACGGTAGCCAATGGTACAGCAAGTAACTTTGCCTCTACCAGTACAACAGTTTATACGGCTCTAATTACGCCAACTATCGATGGTGCAGTGACGGTAGATGTCACCACGAATGTAGCCCAAGATGCAGCAACCAACGGAAATACAGCAGCCACTCAGTTTAGTATTACCGCAGACTTGACTGAACCAACGGTGGTTATATCTAGCACGGCAGCCAATCCGATCAATGGAGCATTCTTGACCACTGTAACTTTTAGTGAAGCAGTTACAGGTTTTGCGGTGGGAGATATTACTGTTGGAAATGGGACAGCAAGTAATTTCACTTCAACCAGCGCAACGGTCTATACCGCTCTAATCACACCAACCGTAGATGGTGTAGTTACAGTGAATGTTGCAGCAAATGTGGCCCAAGACGCAGCGACCAATGGAAATGTCGCTGCCACTCAGTTTAGTATTACTGCTGATCTGACCAATCCAACGGTACTTATTTCTAGCACCGCAGCCGACCCTATCAATGGAGCGTTTACGGCTACCTTCACTTTTAGTGAAGCAGTTACAGGCTTTGCAATTGGTGATATTACAGTTGCAAATGGCACAACAACTAACTTCACTTCAACCAGTGCATCGGTTTACACGGCATTGATTACCCCAACTACTGATGGTGCTGTAAAGGTTGATGTTGCCGCGAATGCAGCCCAAGATGCAGCAACCAACGGAAATGCCGCTGCCACTCAGTTCAGTATTATTGCTGATCTGACCAATCCAACAGTACTTATATCTAGCACCGTAGCTGACCCTGTCAACGGAGCGTTTACGGCTACCTTCACTTTTAGCGAAGCAGTAACAGGTTTTACAGTAGGGGATATTACAGCAGGGAATGGAGCTGCAAGCAATTTTACTTCAACCAGCGCAACGGTTTACACTGCTTTAATTACCCCAACTACAGATGGTGCAGTGACGGTTGATGTTGCCGCGAATGTGGCTCAAGACGCAGCAACCAATGGAAACACCGCAGCCACTCAGTTTAGCATAACTGCTGATCTGACCAATCCAACTGTGAATATTACGAGCACCGCAGCTGACCCGATCAATGGAGCTTTTACAACGACATTTACCTTCAATGAAGCCGTTACCGGTTTTGTAGTGGGAGATATTACTTTGAATAATGCTTTGGCTTCGAATTTTACAGCCACTAGTACATCTGTTTACACTGTATTGATTACTCCAACTACCGATGGTGCAGTGACGGTAGATGTTGCTGCGAATGTGGCACAAGATGCCGCTACTAACGGAAATACAGCAGCTACTCAGTTCAGTATTACTGCAGATTTAACTTCACCGACAGTAACAGTTACAAGTACAGCAGCCGACCCGATCAATGGAGCCTTTACAACGACATTTACTTTTAGTGAAGCAGTTACAGGTTTTGCAGTGGGAGATATTACTGTTGGAAATGGGACAGCAAGTAATTTCACTTCAACCAGCGCAACGGTCTATACCGCTCTAATCACACCAACCGCAGATGGTGCTGTAACGGTGGATGTTGCCGCGAATGTAGCCCAAGATGCCGCAACCAACGGAAATACAGCAGCCACTCAATTTAGCATTATTGCTGATTTGACTAATCCAACGGTGGCAATCACAAGCACCGCGGCTAATCCAATCAATGGTGCATTCACGACTACTTTTACTTTTAGTGAAGCTGTAACCGGTTTTGCAACAGGAGATATTGTGGTTGGAAATGGTGTAGCAAGTAACTTTGCTTCTACAAGCACGAGTGTTTATACTGCTTTAATTACCCCAACCACGGATGGTGCAGTAACGGTTGATGTAACAGCGAATGTTGCTCAGGATGCCGCAACCAATGGAAATGTCGCTGCCACTCAGTTTAGCATTATTGCTGATTTGACTGAACCAACGGTGGTTATATCTAGCATGGCAGCCGACCCGAGTGATGGAGCATTCTTGACCACTTTTACTTTTAGTGAAGCGGTTACAGGTTTTACATTGGGCGATATCACAGTTGGAAATGGTGCAGCAAGTAACTTTGCTTCCACAAGCGCAACAGTTTACACGGCATTGATTACCCCAACTACTGATGGCGCAGTGACAGTTGATGTTGCCGCAAATTCAGCCCAAGATGCCGCAACCAATGGAAATACAGCTGCCACGCAGTTTAGTATTAGAGCAGACTTTACAGCCCCGACTGTAATAGTACAAGGAGTGCCAACCGAGCTAAATACATTCGACCCATTTACAGTTACGTTTAGCTTTAGTGAACCAGTAGCAGGCTTTGCTTCTAATGACTTTATTCTTGACAATCTGTCGGTTATCAGCTTTTCAGTTGTGGATGCCAGTAATTATGAGGTAAGTCTGAAGGCAATTACAAATGAAGATGTGTCTTTAAAGTTACCCGTCAACTCACTCCAAGATTTAGCAGGGAATACCAATACGCTTGAAACCACTATGAATATCTCATTCAATAGCCTGCCCATGGACATTTCATTATCAGAGATAAAAATTGATGAAAACAATGCCCTTGCCGCAGAAATAGGGCTATTGGCAACAACTGATGCTGACCTTGGAGATACTCATTCCTATAGTCTTGTGGCAGGAACTGGGTCAGAGAATAATGATCAATTCAGTATAACATTTGATAAACTTCGGGCAGCCACCACTTTTAATTATGAAACAAAGTCGAGCTATAAAATTCGGGTTAAGACTGACGATGGAAAAGGCGGATTGTTTGAGAAGACCTTTGCTATTTCGATCAACGATGTAAACGAGCAGCCTACCGATATTGCCCTAAGCAATACCCTGATAGACGAAACAGACGAACCTAGTGTGCTCGTGGGTGTTTTTGCAACAACCGATCAAGACAATGGAGATACTTTCGCTTATGAACTGATAACAGGAAATGGATCTGCCAACAATAATTTCTTTGCTATTTCCAATGGCCAACTGCATACAAATCAAGCCATAAATTTTGAAGAACATGAGTTGCTTTCTATTAGAGTGAAAGTAACAGACTCGGGAGGTTTATCATTTGAGAAAGCTCTCGAGATAGGTGTAAACAATGTCGTGAATGAAGATCTTCGGGATTTCACCAAAGATGCCCCAGATGCACGAGTAAAGAATTTCTTTACACCTAATAACGATGGTATGAATGACTTTTGGGTCATCGAAGACATCAAAGATAACCCAGTCAATGAAGTCAAAGTATTTACCCAAAGTGGGAAAATGGTGTTCAGTGCCAAAGACTATCAGAACGATTGGGCAGGTAAGTTCGAAGGCAGTGTTCTTCCTAGCGGTACTTACTATTATGAAATCAATATATCCAATGGACAAGCCATTGTGAGAGGTACATTGTTAATTCTCACCAAGTAGATAAGACATCATGAAATTCTCTTTGAAATCCTTCTTTGTTTGGCTTTTACTTGTAATCGGTAGCACTGCTTACGGGCAACAAGTGCCATTGTTTAATCAGTATTACACTCAACCAGCCCTGATTTATTCATCGGCTAGTGCACTTCAAAAAGCCCCACAGCTAAGCCTGATCTACCGTGGGCAATGGGCGGGGCTTGACGGTGCTCCTCAAAACTTTGTACTCAGTTATGCACAGCCATTTGCTAAAAAAATGGGTTTTGATATTAATGTAAATAGCTTTGAAACAGGAATACTTCGTCAAACAAACGTGGGTGGGGGGCTGGCCTATAGTTTTAAACTAAACAAACACCAATTTTCCATCGGAACGGAACTGGGCATAGCTCTCCATTCTTTAAATGAATCGAAGCTGAGTATAGAAAGCCTCAATGATGAATTGATCCAGAGCCTTTTAGGCAATAATGGAAGCAGTGTTAACCTTGGTTTGTCATTATCATATCAATATAAATCGCTAGTAGCCCATATGGCTATGCCCAAAGCCTTAAGCGAGAGTATTAAAAACAATGCATTTGCGGAACTAAGCGATAATGACTTATCAGATTACATTGTAGGATTAGGCTATTCATTTACAATAGATGCGCTTCATCAAGTGATATTTACACCTAATGCGACTTGGCGATACCAAGACATTACAGGAAACACCTTAGATTTTATGGGGAAGCTTGATGTAAAGGAAAAGTTTCATGTTACTGCAGGATATCGTCAGGATTATGGAGCTACAGCAGGTTTAGGTGTTAAAGTAAAGCCTAATATTCTTTTCACCTATAATTATGACTTTGGTAAAAGTGATGTTCCTTTTGTTTCTGATGGATTTAACGAAATAGGCTTACATTTTTCATTCAAACAAAAGCACGATAGTGATTCAGTAATTGAAAGAAAAGGAGAAGCCATTATTGAAAGGTTAAGGAAGGAAGAGATTTATGATCGAAAACTAATCAGTCCCGAAGACCAAGAAATTGTGATAGAGTATCTCTCAGCTAATGAAACAGGTAGAAAGAAGGAGAGAAGAGAAAAAGGAATAGAGGCCTTCGATGCTATTCTGAAAAACATTGAAAACACTGGACTTGCCCGAATGCAGGCAGAAGCAAATGCAAGAGCTGCAAAGCAAAAAGAGGCCGCTTTGGAAGCTAAACGTATTGAAGAGGCCGAAAGGGAACAAGGTCGAATTGATCGCGAAAAAGCCGAAGCGGCAAGATTGCTGGAAGAGAAGCGTTTATCAGATGAAGCAGCGAAGGATTCAGATGAACTTACAAACAATTATATCTTAGTAGTAGCCAGTTATTTGCCAAACAGTAAATGGAAAGATCAATACTTAAATGAGCTGAAAAACAAGTACCCTAAAGCGGGAGTTTTTAGAAACTCAGAAAGAGGCTACGACTATGTTTACATTCAAACATTCAGCAATTTAGAAGCTGCAGTTAAAGCTATGTTGGATTTAAAGGCTAAGAATCAATTCTTAGATAGTTGGGTGCACATACTTAATGTTAAGAGGGATAGATAGATAGTTAAACTAGCCTAAAGCTAGATAGGCTATACTACCTAGAAGTAATGGGCTTGAATATTCCCCCAAGGTCTTTAAAACTAAAGGCCTTGGATATAGTTGCAACGAAAAATGGCCTCGGGTTTTTCCATGCATTGTTTACCTCCGCCTGTAATGTAAGGCCTGTGCTAGCTTCAGTAATCCAAGCCCTACCTGAGAAAAAAATGTCTTGAAGTTTTGTAAATCGAGCATTACCACTGTTGTCTACTCCTGAATATATAGATGTGTAACCTACGGATCCATGAACTCGAACACTAAGGTCTTTATTTTCAAGGATCATGAATAGACCTATCAATCCAGCGTTAAATGCGTACTCATTGTAATTTCTGGTTAAACTAGGCGTACCCGTAGAGAATGGAGGAGCCGACCCCATCACTATTGAAGTATCTCTTGAAATCTCTTTGTAGGTAATTAGTTCATTGGTTCTTCTCCAAACAAACTCTAAAGATGGAGCATAGTAAAAAGCAAATTTACTTTTTGGGTTGTTCGATTTGTGAAACATTTTTAATCGAATCAAAGGACTAATATATGACCCCAAATTATCACTAGTTCTTTCAACAATTGCATCATTACTAATGCGAACCTGTCGATAGGTAGAATCGGTAAGTCGAGAGTTTTGAAGAAAACTTACCCTTCTTGTGCTATCTATTTGTGTCATGGCTCTATTCCCATACAAGCTTAAATAGAAACCAACTTTATTGTCGGGTGTATTGGGAAGCTTCAACACGTTTGAAGCAAAGAATAAATTTTTCGATTGAATTTTACCTTCTGCTAAATCGAAGTTAGTGCCTAAATAAGCCAAGTGATCAAAATCACCACCATTGTTAGGTACAGAATAGGGTTTAATAACAATGGTTATTTGTTTGTTGCTCGCAATATTATCCCCATTAACGGCTGTACCAGTACTGTCAATCAAATTGAGCTTCAAAAAGATTGCTCTTGTCCTATCTATGGTAGAGTCGCCCTTAAGTTCAACATAAACCCTTAACAAACCACCATTCAGATTTTTTAGTTGGTTCTTGCCGAAAGTCTGTTGGCTAAGCTTAAAGTCAGAGTAAAGAAATGTACTTAAATCCCTATTGTACTCAAGAGCCAAACTTTCATACAAGCTATCAGCAGGCAGCAAACTTACATCTAAATCAATATTGAAAATAGTCGGTTTGTCAGATCTGTTTACCGTAATAGAGTCTTTATTGAAACCAACTGAAAAATCTTGTTGAGACCAAAGTTCGGGTTGCAAACAGAAAACTAAAAGAACAGAGTAGAGAATAGTACGAGCTTTCATATTTTAACCAATTGTACCTAATAAAGGTAGTAATTGGATTATGAAATTCAAATAAGTCGTATTTAATGCTTTTACGTTCTCTGTTTATGAAAATTGAATATCTTACTATCAGTGCTAGTAAATGTGATTTCTATTTCGTGGCATAAATCATGTCCTTCCTAACAGGCCAAAATCGCTTTATGGTTGTCATATCTATAACCATATGACCAGTCAACCTATTTTTGAAGGGTTCTAAACCTTAGTTTATTATCTTCCCAATTCAAGATATAGGATATGCGAAAAACTAGACTACTAACCCTTTCCGCGCTTTGTCTGCTGATTTTTAATTTCGGCCAAGCGCAGGATAATCCTCAACTCGATGCTTTTCAATTTAGAAATGTAGGTCCAAACCGTGGTGGCCGTGTTACAGCCGTTATGGGAGTGGAATCACAACCCTCTACTTTCTATATGGGAGCTACTGGTGGAGGCGTTTGGAAAACCGATGATTATGGAAATTCATGGGAGAACATTTCAGACGGATATTTTTCAACCCCTTCAATTGGTGCTATTTCAGTGTACCAAAAGAAACCAGACATTATTTATGTAGGAACTGGCTCTGACGGTCTTAGATCGAACGTTATTACCGGTAAAGGAATGTACAAATCGACCAATGCGGGTAAAACTTGGGAGTTTATAGGATTGAAAGAAACTGGTCAAATTGGCGCAGTAGAAATTCACCCAAATAACCCTGATGTTGTGTTTGTTGCGGCAATTGGTAATGCTTTTGGAAGAAATACTGAGCGTGGTGTTTACAGAACAAAAGATGGAGGAAAGAACTGGGACAAAATACTTTATCATTCAGATAGTGTTGGTTTCTCTGATTTAGAGTTTGCTCCAGACGATCCAAATACTATTTATGCAGGTGCTTGGCGTGCTGAAAGAAAGCCTTGGGATATCATTTCGGGCTCAATGGAAGGTGGAGTGTACAAGTCAACCGATGGCGGTGAAACTTGGAAGAAGCTAACCAATGGTCTTCCAAATGGCCTTATCGGTAAAATCGATTTTGCTGTTTCACCTGCAAATCCAAATAGGGTATATGCAAACATTGAAGCAGGTGATGACAAAGGTGGGCTTTATAAGTCGAATGACCGTGGAGCATCATGGGAGTTTGTAAGCGACAATTCAAATCTTACTAACCGACCATTCTACTACACAAACATTTATGCTAATCCAAAAAATGCTGATGTGCTATACAATAGTGCATTGCGCTTTATTAAATCAACCGATGGCGGTAAAACATGGAGAGGCGTTTCTACTCCACATAGCGACAACCATGACATTTGGATTAACCCTAACGATACTTCAATTTGGGTACAAGGAAATGACGGTGGTGCAAACGTAACCATCAACAATGGTAAAACTTGGTCAACACAATTGAACCAACCAACTGCAGAGCTTTACCAAGTAGATATTGATGATCAAGAACCATATTGGTTATATGCAGGGCAGCAAGACAACTCTACTTTGGCTGTACCTAGTTTGCCAACTGGCTCAAACGATTTTCCAATCTTTAACTTAGGAGGTTGCGAAACTGGTCCGGCAGTACCAAAGCCAGGTAATCCAGATATAGTGTATTCAAACTGTAAAGGAAACTTTGGAGTGTATGATAAGCGCACCGGCCAAGAAATGCAGTATAGTGTAGGAGCTATGAATATCTATGGTCATGATGGCGATAAATTGAAATTCAGGTTCCAACGTGTAGCACCAATTTCGGTTTCACCACATAACCCAGATGTAGTATACCACGGTTCTCAGTACTTACACAGAACATCAGATAACGGTAAAACTTGGGAAATCATTTCTCCGGATTTAACGGCCTTCGACCCAACTAAGCAAGTTTCTGCAGGTAGACCAATTACGAGAGATGTTACTGGTGAGGAGTATTTCAGTACCATTTATGCCATTCAAGAATCAAGAATTCAACCAGGATTAATTTGGGTTGGAGCCAATGATGGTCCAGTACATGTAACTCGCGATGGCGGTACAACTTGGACGAACGTAACACCAAACATGCCTAAGGATGGTCGTGTTGATTCAGTAGAACCTTCACCACATAATCCGGCCAAAGCATATGTTACCGTATTACGCTATCAATTAGATGATTATAGACCATATATCTATAAAACAGAGGATTATGGTAAAACTTGGGAGCTGATTACAAAAGGAATTCCTAATGATTACCCAGTAAGGGTAGTAAGAGAAGATCCAGCCAAAGAAGGCCTTCTTTTCGCAGGTACAGAGTTCGGTTTGTTTATGTCTATGAACGATGGTAAGGATTGGGTGACATTCCAAAACAACCTTCCTGTAACACCAATTACAGACCTTAAGATTTACAAGAACGACATCGCCATGTCTACCATGGGCAGAGGCTTCTGGATTCTAGATAATATCACAAGCCTTTACAATATGGAGGCAGCCGTTAACGCTGATGCATTCCTATTCAAACCAAAAGATACCTACCGTTTCAGATATCGTGGTGGAAGAGGTGTTCCAGAATATCCAAATTCAGCAGTAGCTATTGATTATTATTTGAACGATACCAATGAAGAAGTTCAATTGGACATTATTAATGAAGAAGGTAGAATTGTAAAATCATTTACTAGTGGAAAACCTGCACCAGTTGAAAATCTTGAAGTAGATATGGCTACAGGCTTCTCTATGCCGCCACCTTCTTCTGGTTTAAGCAAAGACAAAGGTCTGAATCGTTTTTCTTGGAACATGCGTAGTGCAGGTGGTTGGGATGCTAACCCTAGAAGGTCATATCAAGGTTTTGGTCCAATGGTATCGACAGGAGAGTTTACTGTGAAGTTGAAGGTCGGAGATAAAGTGTCTACTGAGAAGTTTACTTTGAGCTTAGACCCTAGAGCCACTTTGGTGACCGATGCCGATGTGAAAGAGCAAGAAAGAGTAGCTTTATTGCTTCAAGATTTCTCTACCGATGTAGATCGTTTATTGATCAGTGTAACAGAAGCTAGAAAGGCTTTGGACAACTCATTAAACAAAGAAAGAATCAGTAAAAAAGATCAGAAGAAGAAAGATGCTTTGGATGGTTTATACTATAGAATTGTGACTCCTCCGGGAACTTACATGCAAGGAATGCTCCAAAGCCAATTAGGCTATTTAAATGGTATGTTGAGCAGAGCTGACCAAGCACCAGGACAAGATGTTTACGAGCGTTTAGAAGAACTTAGAGCTGAGTACAACGCAATTAAAAAAGCTTTAGAAGAATTGAAATAAACACCAACCTTTTAAGTGAACCCTCCAAAAGCTTCGAATTTTTGGAGGGTTCTTTTTTTTAACCTGATTTATGTATTAGGTTTCGTAATGAAGAGATAAAGCGCAAATAAAGAGTTGCTTATATTGAAGAGGCATAGCACCGCTATGGTGAATTAATAGTTTTAAGTTAGCTTCTACCAAAATAACCTATGGAAAAGAAGAAATGGTATTCGAGTATTCCGCATCCAGTTGTGATGCTCTTCGGTATTCTGGTACTCATTACTTTGTTAAGCCACTTTATTCCAGCCGGAGCTTACGATAGAATAGAAGTAGATGGTCGCCAAATGGTGGAGCCGGGCTCATACCATCAAATCGACCCAACACCTTTGTCTTTTCTAGATATGTTTAGGGCCATTCCAGGCGGTTTCTCCTCTGCCATTCTTATCATTTTTGTAGTGCTTTCCAGCGGTATCATGTTTGGGGTTTTAGAAAAAACTGGAATGATTGAAAACGCTGTCGGTACTTTCGTTAAGAAAATGGGCTTCGAAAGAAGAATGCTGCTGGTCGTAATTATGACTTACCTTTTTGGAGCACTTGGTGTTTTTGTCGGTTATGAAAATAACATCGCCATGATTCCGATTGCGGCCATTGCCAGTTTGGCATTAGGTGGAGATTTAATGTTGGCGGCAGGAATTGCCGTAGGAGGTGTCACTGTTGGTTTCGGGCTATCGCCCGTTAATCCGTACACCGTTGGTACAGGACATACTTTGGCCGAAATGCCTATGTTTTCGGGGTGGCTCTTACGTTCCGTGCTTTGTTTTGTAGCGCTTAGCGCTTTGGCCTATGTCAATGTTAGTTACTTCAGAAAAATATTAAAGAACCCAGAAAAGAGTCTTTCAATTGGGTTAGAAACGAAAGGCTTTCAGCTTTCAAAGCCATTAGATACTTATGGAATGACAGCCAAAGATTGGCTAATGTTAATCATTTTTGTTGGTGGTTTGGTGGTAATGCTTTATGGCGTATTCACCCATGGTTGGTACCTTACCGAAATCAGCGCCATGTTCATTATTATCTCCATCGTGGCGGCACTTGCTGCGCGAATGTCGGGAACAGAAATAGGAGAGACCGTTTTATCTTCAGTAGCCGTAGTTGCCCCCGGGGCTTTTATGGTGGGGCTAGCGACTTCCATTAAGGTAGCCATGGAAATGGGCAATATCTCTGATACCATCGCTTTCAATTTAGCTGAAACCCTTCGTGACTTACCCACTTATGCCTCCGCTGTCTCCATGTCTTTGGCGCAGTGTGGCATCAATTTCTTAATTCCTTCGGGAAGCGGACAAGCCTTGGCCACATTACCCATTATGATTCCGCTGGGGGATGTTTTAGGCTTAACCCGTCAAACCACGATTCTGGCTTTTCAGATAGGCGATGGCGTTACCAACCTTTTCAATCCAACGCTGGGTGGTTTAATTGCTATGCTTGCCATGTGCCGAATTTCCTTCGACCGCTGGCTCCGATTTATTATGCCTGTTGTTGGTGTAATTCTGATCGTTTCATGGCTATTTTTGCTCTTCAGTGTGAGCATTGATTGGGGGCCTTTTTAAGGTATAGGGTAAGTGAGTATTAGGTATTGAGAAGCTCATACCCATGACCAATGACTATTGACCAATGACCAAATTATGACCGTAGAAGAAATACTAACCAAACTCGTTTCATTCCCAGTATTAGGGGGCGAAAGCAATCTTTCTATTTTAAGTTGGATTGAAGAGTACCTCGATAAACATGGGGTAGAACATCACCGTGTGCCAAATGAAGACGGAACCAAAGCGAATCTTCATTGTCGTATTGGTCCAGAAGTAGAAGGTGGTGTGATTCTTTCCGGACATATGGACGTTGTGCCCGTAAAAGGCCAAGCTTGGGATACCGATCCTTGGGTATTGACAGACAAACAAGATGGCAAACTGTACAGTCGTGGTTCATGCGATATGAAGGGCTTTGTCGCTTGTTGTTTGGCTGCTTTACCTGCCATGCTCAAGGCCGATTTGAAAACGCCCATTTACTTTGCCTTTTCATACGATGAAGAAATTGGTTGCTTAGGTGCTCCCGACTTGGTGAAAGCCATTAACACCCACTACAAAGTAAAACCTAAATTCGCCATTATTGGAGAACCTACCATGATGCGTCCTGTAACAGGACAAAAAAGCATCTGTATTTTTGAAACCACAGTAAGCGGCTCAGAAGGTCATAGTAGCCGAATTAAGCAAGAGGTAAGTGCTATTCATGAAGCCATGCGTTTAATCCTTTGGCTTGAAAATAAAATGAATTCATTGATTGAGGCAGGAAGAACAGATGATCGATTTACGCCTAATCATACTTCAATTCATATAGGCATGGTCAATGGCGGAATTGCACCCAATGTAATTGCCCAAGAATGTAAATTTAGTTGGGATGTGCGTACCATTCCATCAGAAACACCACAAGAAATCAAAGCTGAATTCGATCTCTATTGTAGAGAACGCGAAGCTGAGTTAAGGAAAATTCACCCTGATTTTAAAATCTCGACCAGTAATGTGCACCCTGCTGTGCCGGGCTTAAATACTGCTAATGATCAAGAGGTTGTGGACTTGGTTAAAGATTTGGTTCGCAACCCAAAATTGGATGCTGTGTCATACGCTGCTGAGGCTGGACAATTTGCAGAAGGTGGTTTTCAAGCCGTAATCTGTGGCCCAGGCGATATAGCTCAGGCCCATCGTGCCAACGAATTCATCCATAAAGACCAACTTGTTCAAGGCATGGAGTTTATGAGTAAGCTGATTCAAAAATTGAGTTAGAATTGTAAACCAATGTAATCTTTTGAGTTTAATATAAAGTTGCTATACAGCTCTTAAATAAGAGGTTAAGGTTTTAGTAATCGCTCTTCTTGTGCCTATGTTTCTATCATTTAAGCCATCTTCAGATTTATCTTTTTCTTCTAAGGTGTGAAGTATAACATTTGTCCATGAACACCATGTTTTAATGGCATTCAGCTGACTGTATTCATAACTATCAGTTTCTTGACTAGCAGAAACAATCATGGATGCTCTTTCGGTTTTCAACCAAGTCAAAGCCTCTGTAGGTGTACTTACTAGGGTAATAAGGTATCTTTTGGAGAAATAATTTGCCAAAACCGTTTTAGCCTTTTCATTACTTTCTATAATTAATAACCTTTCCATGCCCTTCGTTTTTATGTTCTGATAATTCAAATGTAAATACTCAGAAAACCTTTACAGGGGCTTTTTAGGTGAATAGAGTATTTGTGTCGATGAACTGATTTGATCAAGAGTTAGCTCGGTTCTACTGTGCAGTTACAAGGAACATAATTCTATTGGTCGATCATTTGGGCAAATATTCTAATTGAGCGACCTTGCGGTAATTAACAAGTTCAGGAATTACCTGACTGAATTGAAATCCATTGCTTATGAAATTACATGTAATAGATACAGGCTTTTTTAAACTCGATGGTGGTGCTATGTTTGGCGTAGTACCCAAATCACTTTGGACACGTACCAATGCTGCCGATGAAAACAATATGTGCACTTGGGCCATGCGTTGTCTTTTAATTGAAGATGGAAATCAACTGATTTTGATTGACAATGGCATTGGCAACAAACAAGACGCAAAATTCTTCAGCCATTTCTATCTACATGGAGACGCCAGTTTGGATGGTTCGTTGAAGAAAGCTGGCTTTTCGCCCAATGATATAACCGATATGTTTCAAACCCATTTGCACTTCGACCACTGCGGTGGTGGAGTAGACTATGTGGGAGACAACCTAGATAAGCTGCAACTACATTTCCCAAATGCAAAATATTGGAGCAATGCTGATCATTGGAAATGGGCTACCGAACCTAATGCACGTGAGAAGGCTTCGTTTCTAAAAGAAAACATCCTACCCATTCAAGAAAGCGGACATTTAAATCAAGTGCCTCTCAATGGAAAATCTCCTTTTTCTCAATTCGATATTTTCTTGGCCGATGGTCATACTGACAAACAGATGATTCCTAAAATCAAGTATAAAGACAAAACCATTGTTTTTATGGCAGATCTATTACCATCTACTGGCCATATTCCATTACCTTATGTGATGGGCTACGATACACGTCCGTTACTTACACTTTCTGAAAAAGAAAAGTTTTTAAAAGAAGCAGCCGACAACGAATACATTCTTTTTCTTGAACACGACTCAGTAAATGAATGTTGTACAGTCAAAAATACAGAAAAAGGAGTAAGGCTAGACCGTACCTTCCCATTGTCAGAAGTACTATAACATGAAAACAGGAATTGCTTTATCGGGTGGAGGCGCTCGCGGATTTGCCCACTTTGGCGTATTGCAAGCGCTAGATGAACTTGGTATCGAAATCAATGCGGTTTCGGGCACAAGCGCAGGTTCGATTGCCGGTGCTTTTTACACACATGGCTATACACCAACTGAAGCCCTAGAGCTGATAGCAAAAACCAATCTATTCAAAATTATATGGCCTGCTTTTAGTCTTACAGGGCTTATTAACATGAATAAAAGCGAGGAGGTTTTTAAGAAATTCTTTAAGGAAGACACCTTCGATAATGCCCAAATTCCACTACAAATTGTTGCTACAAACTTGAATGAAGGCCGAAAACATGTGTTTTCTTCTGGGCCTTTGGTAAAAGCTATGATGGCTTCAAGCTGTATTCCCTTTATCTTCGACCCAGTGAGAATAGGAGAGGAAGCATATGTAGATGGTGGAATTGTGAACAATCTACCATCGGAGGTTTTACGAGGTACATGCGATGTCGTGATTGGAGTGAGTGTAGCACCAGTAATTCGTGAAAATGAATTGGGAGGACCAAAGCGAATGATAGAGCGTATTTCTATGGTAAGTATCAATGCGAATGTTTCCGCAAGTAAAGAGCATTGCGATATTCTTATTGAGCCTACTTCGCTAAGAAAATACACGACTTTTGACATGAAAAAGGCACATGAAATTTATAAGATTGGTTACGAATCGACCCATCATTTTTTTGATACACATCAAGACGACCCTTCAGTGATTAAACTCTTATCTAAAGCAAAACAAAAAATTCAACCTTCAACCTTAGCCAAATGATGAAGCTATTTTCAAGATTTTTATTTTGGATTACGGGATGGAAACTCGAAGGGAAGTTTCCTGAGGGAGTAAAGAAAGTAGTAATTACCGCAGCGCCACATACCAGTAATTGGGATTTTGTGTATGCGAGAGCAGCTTTTTATTTACTGGAAGTACCGTTGAATTATACCATTAAAAAGGAATTTATGGTAGGGCCGTTGGGCTGGATGCTGAAGAGCATGGGGGCAATTCCAATTGATCGATCACCCAAAAAGCCAGGAGAAAAACGTCAGAGCACGGTAGACGCTATGGCTGGTTTGTTTCAAAGCCGAGAAGAACTGGCGGTTATGGTAACACCAGAAGGAACCAGAAAATATGTTCCTGAATGGAGAACCGGTTTTTACTATACTGCGATTAAAGGAGGAGTGCCCATTGTGTTGGGATTTTTAGACTATAAGCATAAAATAGCAGGCATTGGCCCAACCATTTATCCTTCAGGAAATGTAGAAGAAGACATTGAAAAGATGCAGGCCTTTTATAGAACGAAAACAGGTAAATACCCAGAGTTAGGTGTAAAATAGAATACTATAGAAATAATGTTTACAGGAATTATAGAAACCACAGGCAGTATTACTAAGGTTGAAAAAGAGGGCACAAACGTGCACTTTTCTGTAGAAAGTAGCCTGAGTGGAGAATTAAAAATTGACCAAAGTGTAGCACACAATGGTGTTTGCCTTACTGTGGTAGAAGTGAAGGACGGTATTCATGTGGTAACCGCCATTGACGAAACCCTTCAAAAGACAAACTTGGTCAACTGGCAAACAGGAACTGTAGTTAATTTAGAGCGTTGTATGGTGGCTAATGGTCGTTTTGATGGTCATGTGGTGCAAGGGCATGTGGATCAAATTGGCACAGTTGCTCAAGTGCAAGAACAAGACGGAAGCTGGCTTTTCGACTTTGAGTACGACCCTAGTTTAGGAAATGTAACTGTAGAAAAAGGTTCTATCTGTGTCAATGGTACAAGTTTGACCTGTTTCAATTCAGAAGAAGGAAGTTTTAGAGCGGCTATTATTCCATATACCTATGAGCATACTTGTTTCCACCAATTGAAGGCGGGTGATAAGGTAAACCTTGAGTTCGATATTATAGGAAAGTATGTAAAGCGCTTATTAGGAAAGTAATGCACTTACAGTTCGAAGTCATTCCACACCTTTTAAAATTTCGTTTCGAAGCAGGCACGAGTAGAGGATCATTTACCAAAAAGGAAACTTGGTTCATTAAGGTTTGGGAAAAGGGAAACCCTGATTGTATTGGTTGGGGAGAAGCCAGTCCGCTAAAAGGTCTGAGCATTGACTATAGCCCTAACTACGAAATCGAACTTCGAACTTTACTAAATACTCTTTCAACATTAGAATTCCCTGAAGAAACAGAGGGGCTGCTTCACTTCATAGCGGCAAATACTCCAACTGAAAAACCATCTGTCCGCTTTGGCTTAGAAACTGCCTTGCTCGATCTTCTTAATGGAGGCAAGCGAATAATTTTTGATACTCCATTTGTACAAGGGAAGACCCGAATTTCAATCAATGGTTTGATTTGGATGGGAGAGAAGGCCTTTATGCAAAAACAGATTGATGAAAAGCTGAAAGCTGGCTTTAATACCATCAAACTGAAGATTGGTGCCATCGACTTTGATACGGAATTGGGTTTATTAGAAAGTATCAGAGAACAATATTCCGCCAATGATATCACATTGAGGGTAGATGCCAACGGAGCCTTTACGGAAACCGATGTAATGGGAAAAATGGAGCAATTGGCTGCTTTGGAGATTCATTCTATCGAGCAACCTATAAAACCTGGGCAATACGAGTTAATGAAAACGCTCTGTGCCGAAAGCCCTTTGGATATTGCTTTGGATGAAGAGCTCATTGGCTTAAATACGAAAGAAGAGAAAAAGGCACTTTTGGAACGCATTCATCCGCAGTATATCATTCTGAAGCCCGCCTTATTGGGGGGAATTCTTTCCTGCCAAGAATGGATTGAAATAGCCGAAAGCCTAAACATTGGTTGGTGGATGACCTCTATGCTCGAAGCAAATATTGGCTTAAATGCCATTGCTCAATTCACAGCTCAATACAATCTCACTTTACCGCAAGGTTTAGGCACAGGTCAACTCTATCACAACAACATTGATTCTCCGCTTGAAATCAGAAAGGGCGAGTTGATTTATAATAAGACGAAGGGTTGGGGAGTAATAGGAGGATAAACTTTATGACCATTAAGAGCTGCAACGCATGCGATAGGAATGGTTTTGAAGGTAGTATATATTGTACATAACAAAATAACAATGACGCTCAGAATAGCTTTTACTCACCCTTGTTTTACCGCAATCAAACGCTGCCAGCAAGCTTAATCGTGAATTCCGTGGTACCTTTGCTTTGGTCGGTAGTAAAGCCGATTTCCCCTTTATGGGCTTGCACAATTTGTTTGACTAAACTAAGACCAACCCCAGAGCCACTGGATTTTGTGGTATAGAAAGGAATGAAAATATTTTCCTGAATTTCCTCAGGAATGCCTCCACCATTATCCGTAATGGAAATCTGAAAACTACCCGACTTTTCCTCCAACGGACTTGACCGTTTTACAACTAGACGGATGATCCCCGTATTGGCTTCCACGGCTTCTTTGGCATTCTTCAGTAGATTGATCAGCGCTTGCTCCATCAAATCCGGGTCGATGTGTAAGGTGAACGTTTCTTTGGGTAGCTCCATATGGAACTGAATATTGCTGTGGACCAGCGTGGGTTTAAAAAGCGAGGCAATGCGCTGGAAATATAGCAGACCTTCAACTGGCTTAACGTGGGGCAAGGGAACACGCGTTAGACTTCTGTAGGCTTCTGTAAAGGTCATGAGTCCACCGCTGCGGTGCTGTATGGCATCGAGGCCTTCTTGTAGAGATTGGAGTTGGGCTTCGGTCAAATCTTGACCCGATGCCCGTGATTGACTTACAAAATGGTTGAGCGTTGAAGACAGTGAGGTGATAGGTGCCACCGAATTCATGATTTCATGGGTCAGCACACGTATCAACTTTTGCCAAGCCAGCATTTCATTATTGTCTAGTTCGGTATGGATATCGTGAATAGAAACCAAGGTGAATTTTATTCCTCTCAATTTGAAGATAGAAACCTTGATAGAAAGCTGAAATTCCCTTCCATGAATAGTCACTTTCAGTAATTCACTTTGCCCACTTTCAAGTTGAAGTATTGAGTCGTAAAGTGTTGAACTAATTGTTTTTATACTGTTTAATGTAATTAGTTCTTCTTTGCCCAATAGTTGCTTGAGTGCTTTATTTGCCAAATGAATTCTTTTCTTTTCATCAAAGGAAAGTACACCAATTTCGAGCTGTTGAACCAATACCGACAAATACTGATATTCGTTGGCTTCGCGCTGTGAGGCCACGATGAATTTTTGGTTTACTAGATTGAAACTATCGTAAAGTAAACCGAAGCTTTTGCCTTTATGATGGGCTGAATACTTTAAAGTGAAGTCGTTGTGGAGAATGGCTTCAAGGAAGTTTTTAGTGTCCCTGTTGGAGCGATTGATGTAATAAAAAAGCTCTATTAGTGCTGATAGGATAAAAATGACAATAAAGAATAATCGAATGTAATTGAGGTCCTCAAAAATGTAGAACAGCAAAAAGCCCAAACCTACCGTGATGAGGAGAAGCCTTACTATGATTTGGAACTGGAAATGTTTAGAGTTCATATTTCTCCATTCTACGGTATAAGGCGCCACGGCTCAGTCCCAATTCTACAGCCGCATTGCTAATGTTTCCTTGGTGTTTTTTGATGCAGGTTTCTATTGCCCATTTTTCTAACTCCTCCAGATTAAAGCTTTCTATTTGCGCATTATCGCTGGTGTTTTGGCTACTTAGGTTGAAGTCCTGAACATGGAGTTGCTTGCCATCACTCATAATTACCGCGCGTTCAATGCTGTGCTGAAGCTCCCTGATATTGCCTGGCCAATCGTATTTTTCAAGTTTGGTAATGACGTAATCAGGTACGAAAAGTCCTTTCTTTCCATATTTGGTTTTATACAAATTGATGAAATGCTCGGCTAAAACGGCAATGTCTTCTTTGCGTTCGCGCAGGGGAGGAAGGTGTATTTCGATGGTATTAATTCGAAACAGTAAATCTTGTCTGAACTCATCTTCATTGACCATTTGTGGTAAGTTGGCATTGGTCGCGCAAATCAAACGGACATCAATTGTCTTGGCATCATTTGACCCAACTGGCACAATTTGCCGGTCTTGAATGACGCGCAACATTTTGGCTTGAAGCGGTTTGATTAGATTGCCGATTTCATCTAAAAACAAAGTGCCTTCATTGGCGGCTTCAAACTTTCCAATGCGGTCTGTTTTAGCATCGGTAAAAGCGCCTTTTTTATGCCCGAAGAGTTCGCTTTCAAAAAGCGTTTCTGTAATAGCACCCATATCAACATTCACAAAAATGGATTTAGAGCGGTTGGAAGCCCTATGAATCGCTCTGGCGACCAATTCCTTTCCAGTTCCGTTTTCACCCGTAATCAGAATATTTGCATCCGTATGGGCTACCTTTTCTATTTGTTGAAAAACCTGTTTGATTTTTTCTGATTCACCAATGATTTCAGTGAAAGGAGCATCGAGCATAGCTTTCAATACGCTTTGCTTAGAGCTTAATTCCTTGACTTTATGGTTTGATTTGTTGAGTTGAAAAGCAGCTGAAACGGTACTGAGTAATTTTTCATTTTGCCAAGGCTTGGTAATGAAATCGAAGGCTCCCAGTTTTATGGCTTCTACAGCCAAATTGATTTCGCCATAAGCCGTAATGAGCACAATAGAAGTTTCTGGTGAAATGGTTTTAATTTGATTGAGGTAATATAAACCGTCATTTCCAGAGCTTTCGCCTGCTTTGAAATTCATGTCCAAAATAACAAGGTCATAATTGTTTTCGACCAATGCCGTTTCAATTTGAAGCGGATTGTTAATACCCCGAACATCGTCATAATGCTGTTCCAATAAAATGCGGATGGAAAGCATCACATAATTGTCATCGTCTACAATTAGAATTCGACCTTTATTTTTCATAACCGCTAAAGCACCAAATTTATACCAAGCTTACAATATGCTGATTCATTTACTTTTAGTAATATGAATGTATTGAAAAGTGCCCAAATTTGGGCACTCCTGTTTTATTGATGGACAATTAGAGTTGATGCAATTAGAGTTAATTAGTTTAATCACTTGATAATCAATTGATTGTGATATTGGTTCGAAATTGGTCACAAGGACATTGTCAAAAACTCATTATATGATTAAGAATTACTTCAAACTCGCTATTCGGAACCTTTGGAAAAATAAACTGATAACAGGCACCAACCTGATTGGCCTTACTTTAGGTATTTCATGCAGTTTGCTTCTATTGCTTTATGTACAGTATGAATACAATATGGATGATTTCATTCCAGAGAAAGAGAACACCTATTTTCTATATGGTATTCAAACGGGAGTGAATTCAAGAAAGGTAGGACTTTCAGCCGAGGGTGACTATAAGGACTTGTCGAATAATTATGCGGGAGTAAAAGAAACCGCTATAATTCGAAATAACCGAAGTGATTTTTATCCTGAAAACAATTCAACAAAGAAGCTCAGTATCGATTATTGGTATGCCAGTAGCAACTTCTTCGAGTTTTTTGGCCTTCCTCTAATTGAAGGAAATGCAGCACAAGTACTGAGCGACCCTTCTTCCATTGTTATTACTGAAAGCACGGCCATTGCGCTGTTTGGTACTTCTAACGCCATTGGGAAAACAGTGAACATGACTGGGACATCTACCGACAAATCATTGGTAGTGAGGGGTATTGCAGCTGATATTAAAAATTCACACATCAAATTTAAAGCGATTGTTCCTTGGGAAATGACTTTCCCTGATGGTTCGCAACCCACAAAAGGCTTAGCCTATTCGCTTTACACTTATATAAAAACTACATCAGGCGCTAGTATTGATGAAATTAGAACTCTGAAGAATGAGAGATTGGCCAAGGCACCTGGCTTTAATGGCGATTTTAGTTATGAATTTCTTCCTGTAACAGATATGTATTTAAAATCTGGAGACATTCAGTTTATGTCTTTCTCTTCAGGAAGTGCTTCGGCCATCCAAACACTCTTATTTATTGCCATTATTATTTTGTTGGTGGCCTGTATCAACTACATCAATTTACAGACTGCAAAAGGAGCGAGACGCTCTTTAGAGGTTGGGGTAAGGAAAGTAATGGGCGCACACCGAGGGCAACTGATCCGTCAGTTCTTAGGCGAAGCCATTCTGATTACGATCATCTCCGCTGTGTTCTCCATTTTGTTGATTGATTTAGGCTTATCGTCTTTTAATCAGCTTACTGGCAAAGAATTTACTACAGCCGCTTTAATGAATGAAGGTCTACTACCTGTTTTATTTGGGATTGTACTTTTTACGGCCTTGTTCTCAGGACTTTACCCAGCTTTGGTGTTGTCCTCTTTCCAGCCTTCTCAGGCACTTAAAGCTTCGGCACGTGAATCTTTGAAAGGAGGAAGGGCGCGTAAAACATTGATGTTCGTACAATTTTTGATTTCGCTGTTTTTAATCGCTGTTACAGTAATCGCCTTTAGACAAAACCAATTTTTACATCAGAAGGACTTAGGTTTTAACAAAGACCAAGTCATTACTTTCAGTGTTTCAACCAAAAACTTAAATAGAAATTATAGGTCGTTCAAAAGTGAAATTGATGCCTACCTGGGCGTTGTGGCTTCATCGGTAAGCACAGATGTACTTGGGAATGGCTATACAAATAACTCTGGACCTATGATGTCCAAAACCAATCCAGATTTGAGTGCAGTAACCACCATTTTTGGAGTTGACTTCGACTTTATAAAAACCTATGATTTGGAGTTGGTGAGCGGCAGAGATTTCGATATACAATCTTCATCAGATTCAAGTGCACTTATTGTAAATCAAGCCTTTGTAAATCAACTTGGGCTAGATAACCCTATGGAAGATGAAGTGACGCTTTATAACCCCAATAACAGGGGAATGAAGATTATTGGCGTGGTAAAAGACTTTCACTTTCAAAAGCTTCATCAGAAAATCAGTCCAGTAGCTTTTAGAATTGCCAACCGAAATTTATGGAACCTATCGGTAAACATGAAGGCCGAAAATATTACAGAAACCCTTTCATTCTTAGAAAGTAAATGGGCCGAATTTGAGCCAGATCAGCCATTTACCTACAGCTTTGTGAACGATGACTTTGCGCGGTTCTATGCCAATGAAAACAGGTTATTAAAGGCGATTAGTTTCTTTTCTATTATCAGCATTGTGCTTACCGCTTTAGGCTTATTCGGAATGGTCACTTTCGTAATTGAGCGCAAATTGAAAGAAATCGGTATTCGTAAAGTGTTGGGGGCTTCGGGCACTAATATCAACTTCATTATTCTCAAGGAGTTTTTGGTTGTGTTGGCTATTGCAGCTTGTATTTCAATTCCTTTGGCACTTGGGGCAGGCAAAGAATGGCTCTCAAATTTTGCTTACACTACCAGTATTGGAGTAATGCCCTTTGTGGTCGCATTGGTTATTTCTCTAGTGATTGTACTGATTACCGTTGGTTTACAGGCCATTAAAGCCGCTAAAGCCAACCCGATAAACGCCTTGAAAAGCGAATAAAAACTTCAAAACAGCAAAAAATGTTCAAGAACTATTTCAAAATAGCCATACGCACCCTTTGGAGAAGTAAAGGCTATGCTTTTATTAATATCCTTGGCTTGGCCATTGGTATCACGGGTGCTACATTGTTGCTGACTTATGTCAATAGCGAACGAAGTTTCGATAAGTTTCATACCAACTATGAACGAATTGTTCGCCCCGTTTTTATTCAAGGAGGTGGAGCTGAAGGTGATCGATATTTTAGCCGGGTACCAGCCATATATGCAAGAACGTTGGTTGATCAACTGCCAGAAGTAGAAGAAGAAGTTACCTTGACAAGGCTTAGTAGCCAATTTAATGCTAACGTGAACAACGTTAATTTTACAGAAACTAATTACTTCATTACCACTTCTGATATATTTTATGTTTTTGATTTTGAATTGCTTCAAGGTAATGAGAAAACGGCTTTGGATGAACCATTCTCCATGGTGGTGACGCAGTCGCAAGCATTGAAGTTCTTTGGTACTGAAGATGTGATGGGTAAAACTATATATGCCTCAAGCTATTTGGGCAACTTCAAAATCACAGGAGTAATGAAAGACCTCCCTCAGAACTCTCATCTTGAAATAGACATTTTATTAGGTCAAGAAACCTTAAATGGTACAAACACCGCTAGCCTCTATGATTCATGGTCTAGATTTTCTTCCAATTCCTATTTACTGCTTAAAAAGAATACAGAGCTAACTACTTTTTCAAGTAAGGCGAACAAAATCGCTAAAGACAACATGCCGAGCGAAGTAGTGGCATCTAGCAGTTTCATGTTTCAACCTTTAGAAGATATCCATTTTCATTCTGCCAATATTGAAGGAGATATAGCAGCCTTTAAAGGAGAAGAAAGTTACAGTGTCATTTTTACAGTCATCGCTATTTTCTTGATTGTTATAGCAGCGGTAAATTATATGAATTTAGCTACCTCAAAGGCCGTATTTAGGGCGAAGGAAATTGGAATTAGAAAAGCAGTAGGGGCAATCAGACAACAACTCATTGCTCAGTTTCTGATTGAATCGTTCATGATTGCCTTTTTTGCACTGGTTATATCGGTGGGTATTACAGACATCTCAATGCCGTTTTTCAATGAACTAACAGGACGTACATTTGAATTTAACTGGAGTACACTTTTGGAGTATTTGCCATTATTGATGGGCATTACTTTAGCCATTGGTTTGCTATCGGGCATATATCCGGCACTTTTTATGACCAAGTTTAAACCTGTTCTAGTGCTGAAAGGTGAAAATGTAACAGGTAGCGCCTTCAATTTGAGAAAAGCATTAGTAGTGTTTCAGTTTGTGCTTTCTACCGTATTCGTAATTTCTACTTTGGTGGTATCAGACCAAATGAATTTTATTCGCGAAAAGGATTTGGGTTTTGATAAAGAGAATCTTTTGGTCATTGATATTAATAATGGTTCAATTCGCCCTGTTTTTAAAACTATGCGTTATGAGTTGGAGCAAATTTCTGGCGTACATGAGGTGGCTGTAGCTTCTAGAATTCCAGGGGAATGGAAGAATATTAACGAAGTAACAGTGAATTCCAATGATCAGTTGGGAGAGGTGAGAGATTCTGTAAAGAGCTATTACATGAGTTTTGACCCCAACATGCTCTCCACCTTTAATATAAAGTTGAAATCAGGTGAATTTTTTAGTGGGAATGACCAAAGCGACAGCACAAAGGTTGTGATCAATGAAACGGCAGCCAAAAAATTTGGTCTTGAAAACCCAGTAGGCACTGTAGTACAGATTAGTGGAAATAACACGGCAAACTATACAATTATTGGAGTCCTTGAAGATTTCAATTTTCAGTCGCTACATACGAGCCTATCTCCCTTAGTAATTGGTGCATGGAACAATCCTAATGCGATCATTGATTACTTTATATTGAAAATATCGGGAGACCCCAAGTCGATTGTCGATGCCGCTGGTTTAGTCCATTCAAAATTTGACACTCGAACTGTAATGGATTACCATTTCCTTGATAATCAACTAGAAACCTTTTACGAAACAGAAAGAGAAGCCAATGTGATTTTTAAGGTAGGTGCTAGTTTGAGTATTTTCATTGCCTGTTTAGGCCTTTTTGGCTTGGCCTCTTTTACAGTTCAAAAACGAATAAAGGAATTGGGAATCAGGAAAATACTTGGCTCAAGTCAGTGGGGGATTTTCCTTTTGTTGTCAAGTTCATTCGCAAAGCAAATACTGCTTTCTTTTATAATAGCTGTGCCAATTGCCTATTATATTATGAACAATTGGCTCCAAAATTTTGAGTATAGAGTAGGTATTGGAGTAGGCTCTTTTCTGCTTGCCGGATTTTTTACTTTTCTAGTTTCTATGCTCACGGTAAGCTATAGAACTGTAAAAGCCGTCAACTCAAACCCAATACATTCTCTTAGAACTGAATAAACTCAAAAGCAATACGCCATGCTCAAGAACTATTTTAAAATAGCCTTTCGTACTCTAGTTAGAAACAAGGGCTATGCCTTTATCAATATTCTGGGTTTAGCAATCGGTATTACTGGAGCTACATTACTACTGACCTATGTTCAAGACGAAAACTCGTTTGATAGATTTCATTCAAAATCAGATCGTATTGTTAGAACAGTATTGACTTATCATCACTTAGATGGAGAACGATTTTATGGTGAAAACCAGCCTGTACTGGCCAAAACGCTTGTAGATGAACTACCAGAAGTAGAAGATGCGACTACGCTTCAAAAGATTGGAAACTTTATTGATTTTGAGGTTGATGGGGTAAGGTTTGCAGAGGACAGCTACTTTATGGTGGGTTCAGATTTCTTGAGGGTATTCGATTTTAATTTACTTCAAGGCAACAAAACACAGGTACTAAGCAAACCTAACTCTGTTGTGTTAACAGAAAGAATGGCGAACAGGCTTTTTGGTAAATCGGATGTGGTTGGCCAAACAGTGACAATTGCCTATGTAGGGGAATGTACAATTACCGGTATTGCGGAAAACACGCCCATGAATTCCCACTTGCAATTTGATATGCTGATTTCTCCATTGATTGGAGATGAAGAATGGTGGGAGCCAGACCAAAAGGACTGGAGTAGTTTCAGTGGAGCGAGTTACTTTGTGTTGGCTCCAAATACTGATTTGAACAGCTTCACAGAAAAAGTAAATAAGCTTGCTGGTGAGCGCATGGGTAAAAAATTGGACGATGTTTATGACTATAGTTTTCAACCGTTACATAATATTCATTTCGGTTCTAAGAGTATAGAAAAAGGATTAGAAGCGAGTAAAGGAGATAAAAGCTACATTATCATTTTTAGGTTTATTGCTATTTTCCTTTTGCTCATAGCATCGGTCAATTATATGAATTTGGCTACTTCTAAAGCAGTTTTTAGGGCGAAAGAAATTGGTATACGTAAGGTGGTTGGAGCAGCGAAAAAGCAATTGATTGCTCAATTTTTAGTTGAGTCAATTTTGATTGCTCTACTGGCTTTGTTGATTTCCATTGAGATGATGGATATTACCATGCCGTTTTTCAACCAGCTTACGGGTAAAGAGTTTGAGTTTAGCTGGGCCACTTTAGGTGACTACTTGCCAATGCTCATGACTATTTCTGTTTTAATAGGGTTGGTGTCAGGCATTTATCCTTCATTCTTTATTCTTCGATACATGCCCGTAGAAGCACTAAAAGGTGAGAATAAAGGAGATTCTTTCTCACTCAGAAAAGCTCTAGTCATTTTTCAATTCATCATTTCCATTGTCTTAATCATAACAACATTAGTTGTTCAAAATCAGATGAGTTTCATTCAAGAGAAGGATTTAGGCTTTAATGATGAAAACCTGCTTGTTATCGATATCAGTGGTGGAGAAGTAAGAGAAAAATTCAAAACAATGAGGTCTGAATTTTCAAGAATACCTGGGGTGCAAAGCGTAGGAGTTTCTACAAGAGTACCCGGTGAATGGAAAACTATATTTGAAGTACAGGCTAGTTTTTTAGATAATAAAGGCTCAACAGGAGATTCTTCTACAGTGTATTACATGGGTTTTGATTATGGAATGAAAGAAACCTTTGGCTTTAGAGTTAAAGAAGGGGCATATTTTTCAGGAAACGATCAGGCAGATTCTTTGAAGGTATTGATTAATGAAGAGGCTGTAAAGGCGTTTGCTCTTACAAACCCAGTAGGAACTATGATCAATCTAAAAGATAGAGGAATGCGTGTTCCTGTTCAGGTTATTGGAGTTCTCGAAAATTTCAACTTCAAATCAATTCATAATAAAGTAGAGCCCATCATCATAGGGGCTTGGAATAACCCTTCAGGCTTGGTCGACTATTTCACACTTAAGGTTACAGGTAATTTGGCCAATGTGATTGAAAAGGCTACCCTAATTCATGAAAAATTTGACAAAGAAACTGCCATTGAATATCATTTATTAGAGAATCAGAGAGCGGCTTTTTACAAAAAGGAGTCACAGGCGAATGCGATTTTCAAACTAGGAGCAGGCTTGAGTGTTTTCGTTGCTTGCTTAGGTCTGTTCGGTCTGACTTCGTTTTCGGTTCAAAAAAGAATTAAGGAAATAGGAATAAGAAAAGTGTTAGGAGCCAGCCATTGGAGTCTGTTTTATATGCTCTCTACATCCTTTATTAGGCAAGTTATGCTAGCCTTTTTAATTGCTAGCCCCATAGCCTATATACTAATGAACAATTGGTTGCAGAAATTTGCCTATAGAATAGATGTTGGTTTAGGAGTATTTCTAACGGCAGGTTTGGCAGCAATTATTGTCGCCTTAATTACTGTGAGTTATAGGTCGGTCATAGCCGCTAACTCTAATCCAGTTAAAGCATTAAAAAGCGAATAAAGTAAACTCAAAAACAACACACCATGCTCAAAAACTATTTTAAAATTGCCTTTCGTACCCTTGCCAGAAGTAAGGGCTACGCCTTTATCAATATCCTTGGCTTGGCCATTGGTATTACAGGAGCCACACTTTTGCTAACCTATGTAAAAGATGAAACTTCCTTTGATCAGTTCCACAGTAAAGCAGATGATATTGCACGCATTATTGTTGTGGATAAAACAGGAGAAGCACCAAGAAAATTTGCATCAAATGCAGCGATTTTTGCATCAACTTTGGTGGAAGAATTGCCAGAGGTAACCAACGCCACCACCTTGTTTATGCGAGGTGGTCATATGAATTTTACGATTGATGGAGTTCGATTTGCCCAACGGAACTACTTCATCACCGACCCTTCGTTTTTCGAAGTTTTCGATTTTGAATTTTTAGATGGGAATAGAGCTACGGCATTGGCTGAGCCCAATTCAGTTGTTCTAAGTGAAAATGAAGCCATTCGCTATTTCGGAAAAACGGATGTACTTGGTGAAATCATTACTTCGCCATTTGCAGGAGACTTTAAAGTAACAGGCATTTCAAAAAACACTCCTGCCAACTCACACATTAAGTTTGACGTGCTGATTTCACAAAATTATTCTGACCCTCAATGGCAGCAGATGCTCACCAGTTGGGAGCAAATCGGGCCTACATCGTATTTGGTTTTGGCCAAAGGAGCAAACATTGCCGATGTACAAAGCAAAGCAGAAGCGCTAGCGAATGAGAAAATGGGAGTGCCTTTTGCTGATATGGTTGATTTTGAATTGCAATCGCTGTCTGATATCCATTTCGAATCGGCTAATATTGAGCAAAGCATAGCGCAGACGAGTGGCGACAAAAGTTATATCTTTATTTTCATTTCTATTGCTGTATTCTTGGTGGTCATCGCTTCGGTTAATTATATGAACTTGGCTACTTCTAGGGCTGTTTTTAGAGCCAAAGAAATTGGAATTAGAAAAGTAGTAGGAGCCGTTAAAAAGCAGTTGGTCACTCAGTTTTTAATGGAATCGTTATTGATTACTACACTCTCGCTCATCATTTCAATCGGCCTTACCGATTTGAGCATGCCTTTCTTCAATCAGCTTACACAAAAGAATTTTGATTTTAGCTGGGCTACTTTAGGGGAATACTTGCCGATGTTACTTGGACTTACCGCTGTTATTGCTTTGCTCTCTGGGGTTTATCCTTCCTTTTTTATGACCCGCTTTAAAACAGTGGATGTATTGAAGGGAGAACGTAAAGCGAACAGCCCTTTTGCTCTGCGTAAAGTTTTAGTAATTGCTCAGTTTGCCCTCTCCATTATTATGATCATCTCTACCATTGTGGTGACGCAACAAATGAACTATATCAATGACAAGAATCTCGGTTTTCAGGATAATAACTTGGTCGTGATTGATATTAACAACGGGAATGTTAGGGCAAACTTTAAAGCCATGCGTACTGAATTGGCCAATGTGACAGGAGTGGAATCGGTTTCAGTTTCAACTCGCGTACCTGGCGAATGGAAAACCATTAATGAAGTTACCGCTGTTACAAACAATGTAAATCAACAAACACGCGATTCGGTGGATGTTTTTTACATGGGCTTTGATGAAAACCTAATTGAAACTTTTGGCTTTAGGTTAAAAGATGGGGTGAGTTTTACGGGTGTTGATGCTACAGACAGTACTAAAATATTGCTCAATGAGACAGCTGTAGCCACTTTTGGTTTAGAGAATCCAATAGGGGAAACCATAGAATTGACTTCGCGAGGTAGGAGCCTTCGTGTTCAGGTAATTGGTGTGGTAGAAGATTTTAACTTTCAATCGCTTCACACTAAAGTGGCACCAATTGTTTTGGGTTACTGGAATAACCCAGCAGCTACTATAGATTACTTTACGGTAAAAGCTTCGGGCAATATGGCGAATGTGGTGGCTGGCCTCACAGAGGTGCATAATAAGTTCGATCAAGCTACGGCTATGGAGTCACACTTTTTAGACAGTCAGTTGGCCAACTTTTACCAAGCAGAGCAGCAGGCCAGTGTAATTTACAAGGTAGGGGCTGGACTCAGTATTTTCGTGGCTTGTTTGGGGCTATTTGGTTTGGCTTCGTTCACCGTTGAAAAACGAATCAAGGAATTGGGGATCAGAAAAGTGTTAGGTGCAAGTCAGTTGAGCTTGTTCTATTTACTTTCATCCACCTTCGCGAAGCAAGTATTCTTGGCTTTTATCATTGCCAGCCCCTTTGCTTTTTGGATCATGAAAAATTGGTTGAATGGATTCGTCTATCATGTAAACATCAGTCCAATCGCGTTTATCGTTGCGGGATTAATGACCATGGTGATTGCCTTACTGACAGTGAGTTATAGATCAATTTTGGCCACCAGATCCAATCCAGTAGATGCACTAAGAAGCGAGTAATAGCGACCCTATATATCAAATCAGGCCTTTAATGGAATTCATTAAAGGCCTGATTTTTTAAGGTCACTTAGGTCGCTGGAAGTTTCTTTCCCTGAGTTTACGAAGGGTCTAGAGCTTAATTATAGTTCCTTCGCTGTGCTCAGGATAGAAAACCATAAAACAGTTACCATCAGATAATCGAGCAGTTGAATACTAAATGAGTAAATCGATTCTTTTTAATGAAGTTTAGTCTACCAATCTATTGGTCTATAGTCTTTTAAGAACTTACCGCACCAATGTTTTCCAGTGTTGATTCCATCAAATAAAGGATCCATTACTCGGGCGGCTCCGTCTACAATATCCAGAGGTGGTTGGAAGTCATGTACTTCTTGTTTCATCTTAGAAAGCTCTGCAGGATCTTCATCAGTTACCCAACCCGTATCTACAGCATTCATATAAATTCCATCCTTGGCAAAGTCAGAAGCAGAAGTGTGCGTCATCATGTTCAAGGCAGCTTTGGCCATGTTCGTATGTGGATGTCGGTCTTCTTTGTGGAAACGGTGGAACTTGCCTTCCATGGCCGAAACGTTAATGATGTGCTTCATGCCCGTGTTTTCCTTTCGCATTAAATTTGAAAGTCGATTACACAGAACAAAGGGCGCTACAGCATTTACGAGCTGTACTTCTACCATTTCAGGCGTTTCAATTTGACCCAACTTTAAACGCCAACTGTTGGTCTTTCTTAAGTCAACTTGTTGTAAATCGGCATCTAATTGCCCTTCAGGGAATACTTCTTTAGTAGGAAGCGAATTATCGAAACTGTATGGGATCTGCGATAATTGCGCAGAAGCCCTGATTCCAATCCCCGGTTCTGGCGCATGCCAAGTGACCGAAAGGGCATTGTTCTTCTTGTCTGAAGCACCTGAAGAAAGCGTTCTCAATTCTTGTAAACAGTAATGGTGATCGGCCAAAAGGTCTTTCACATAAGGTGTTAATTTCTCAATTGGTTTTTCCTCGTTCTCCATCAAGTGATGGTAAAAACCAGAAGGTCTTCTCACAGTTTGTGCCGCGTTGTTAATGAGAATATCGAGTCGATCGTATTTCTGCTCTATGTAATTGCAGAAGATCTCCACACTCGGAATGTGCCTTAAATCTAAACCGTGAATCTTCAAACGATGTCCCCAGTCGGAATAATCTGCCTCTTTGGAAAAGCGAATGGCAGAATCCACAGGGAATCGGGTAGTGGCCACCACGGTAGCACCAGCCCTTAAGAGCATTAAGGTAATATGATAACCAATCTTAAGTCTGGAACCAGTAACCAAGGCTACTTGGCCGGTAAGGTCTGCGGTTTGAAATCTTTTGGCATAATTGAAGTCACCACAATCTTTGCACATGGCATCGTAGAAATGGTGCACTTTAGTGTAAACCGCCTTACACACGTAGCAGTTTCTTGGCGATTCTAGTTCTGGGGTATCCAGCATTTCTGGTTCAACCAAAGAAATGAGTTTTGGCGCTTCGAAAACAATTTGCTCTCTCGCACTTCTAATCCCAGTGGTTTTTCGAGCGTGTTTATCGCGCTCAATCATTTTACGTTTGGCGGCTTTTTTAGCGTCCTTTCTGCGTCTTGCAAATTCTTCTCGGTCGGGACGGGTCAATTTTCCAGCCGCCATAAATAAGGCGACTCGTTGTTCCTCAGGCATTTCAAAGAGTTGATTGGTATCGCCAATAAGGCGTTCCATTACTTCAATACAGCGTTGTATTTCTTCCTGACTTAGCTGTTTATCGGCCTCTTCTTTCATAAAACAAAGGATTGAAAATTATGGCTGCAAAGGTATACATTAAACCTGATTTCAACTTTATAAATGAAGTAACTCACCGAAGTGCTACGGATGAAATTCTAAAAAATTACGTCCTTGTGTAAGAAATCCATTGCCTGTTGGTACTAGTAATTTGAGAATAAGGCAAAATGACGGAAAACGAAATCAATCACATTTTTCAAACCTGGTTAAAGCAGCACAAAGCTTTACTATTTAAAATAGTGAGGTCCTATGCCTTTAACGAAGAAGACAGAGATGATCTTTTTCAAGAAATCGCGATTCAGGTTTGGAGGTCTGTGGCGAGTTTTAGGCAACAATCAGCGATAACCACTTGGCTCTATCGTGTTGCGCTAAATACGGCCATCAAATGGACTACTAAGGAGCGAAAGCACCAAGATAGACATGAGTCGATTGATGTTAGCCAGCACATCATTGAAAGTCATCAACCGCCAGACGATCGGCTGGCTTGGTTGTATGAGGAGATTGCCAAACTCAATGAGGTAGATCGTTCACTCACCCTCTTACTATTGGACGGGTTCAGCTATAAAGAGATGTCCAAGATTTTGGGAATTTCTGAAAGCAACGTAGGGGTGAAGATCAACCGAATCAAAAAACATTTAACAACGAAATCAGAAAAATCATGATCGCCATGGAATTTAAGGAAATGAAAAAAATATGGGATACGCAGAACGATGAGGCACTTTATGTCATTAATGAAGATGCACTGCACAGAAGAATTAAAGCGAAGAAAATGGGCACAAAAAGGAAGACCAGTTTCTCAGAAGTTTTACTTATTGCCTCTAACCTTTGTGCGGGAGGCGTGGTAATTATATCGCACTTACTGAAAAATAGTGGCAATGTAGCTGCGCTTACTATGGGAGCTATGATGATGATTGTTGGGGTATATATTTTGTTTTTACGTTCGCAAAGAATCAAAAGAGATCAACAAACGGATGTTTCTATTTTAGGAGATTTAGAGAATGCAATAGAGAACATCAATTATCGAATTAAGCTTTCTCAATCCATGATTTGGTTCTGCTTGATTGTGATTACACTCACTATGTATACTGTACTCAATAGCGATCAATCTGTGTTTAACATTGTCTTGATCTCCGCTTTCTTTATTGTAGGCTTTATTATGAGCCGTTGGGAACACAAGCGATTTAACCTTGGAAAAAAGAAGCAGCTGCTAGACCTAAAGGAAAAGTTGATCAATGAATTCGAAATGTAATTTCAATCTTCTATAAATAAAATGGCTTCTCTATGGAATAGGGAAGCCATTTTTTTGAGCATTGAGATAGATGAAGCTTGTAAAACCCTATGCTCAATTTACAAACTCATTTTTTCAATCTTTAAGTGGTTTTGTAGCGTTGGTTTTTTTGATAAAAATCACTGAATCAAAACCTTTCGTAAGTTGAATTTCATAGACATCCTGTTTCGTCTCTTCTCTGTATCCGATAAGTCTTGTTGAACCGATTATGCCATCGGTATTCAATTTCTTTTTGAATGTTGAAATATCAAGATAAAAAGCATTTCCATATGAGGCCAGTAAATTTTCCCAGAGTGAAACTTCGAGTGATTGGAGGTCAGACTGTTTAAGAATTTCTCGATAATTATGATCGCCATTGATGAGTCTTTCAGCAATAAATGAATATTGCCCTTCTAAAGTCGTAAGTGCAATTGAATGATAATCATCTCCAAATTCTTGCTTTAAATCTCTACCCATAATTCCGATCTCGTTGTCCACAATAATCTCATTTGAAATATGTGCATTATGAGCCCAGACAATTATTTTTTTATTCTTGTTTTTGGCTAAATAGGAGATTCTATCAGCCATTATTTCATCTCTGGTTTGAATTGGCTTTTTGTTTTTCATATTTACATAGTTGATGAAAGTACTCTTTCCATTGAAAAGAACCTCCTTTAAGGGATTGGTTAGAGTTTCGGTGGTTTCTAAATACTTTTCTATCGACATAATGTTATGGTAAATAGCAACGCTTGTTTTTAATTTAGCCGTAGTGCCTTTGGCAATATTTGACTTTAAGTCTGCAAGGAGCTTCTCCAATTTTTTATCATTAACTAGCCCTATATGATCAGTCAAAAGTTCATAGAAAACCCAAAACGAATCGTCAGAACCTTTAAACTCGATGTCATAATTGAATCGATTATCCTTATACCATTCAAGAAAGGATTTCATCTCTTGCGTCTGGTAAATTGAAAATAAATGCTCTTTCATTAAGCTGTCCAATGGGCTTTTTGATAATCCTTTATTCAAAATTTCGATATCATCGTATGGGCTTTCTAAAACCACGAGGTTAAACCCTTTCTCTTCAATCAGTCTTTTTGTGATAATCTCTCTGAGGCGATAAAATTCAGAAGTGCCGTGAGTACTTTCACCAATGGCAACTATTCTTTTGTCGGCCAAAGACTCTATTAATCCATTCAGGCTTAAGCTGAAAGTATCTTCCGTTGTTAAATCGATTGGCATTGATGCTTGATTTAATGCAGCATCGAGTATGTCTTTATTAAAATCTTTCAAAAACAGTTTTGGTGTTTCTTCCAGTGTTTCAACATTTTCCCCATCTATTGTAACTCTAAAATCATCGAACCAAGCAGTTCCAGTTCCACTTAATATACCTGCAACGTATATTGATTGAGCGGTAGAGTGTAATGGCAATTTTATAGCGTATTCCTTCCAATCTTTGGTTCCTTTAATCTTTAAGTTTTGCATGCTTTTATAATCTGATGAACCATTATTACTATTTATTCGCATGAAAAGACCGACATATCCCTTTACGTTTTCATGCTTTATGCGACCCGTAAGGGTAATTGTGTCACCAACATAATTTACAGGAACTCGATAAGTAACAGTTCCGAATTTTCCTTTTTGGTCTGAAACTACTTTGATAGCATATTTTTCATTCCCCAAGTTTTCTCTTGATACACTTTTGAAATCACCCCATTTGAACCAACCATTAGGTAGGGTTTGGTTTATAGAATCATATTCATCAAAATCTAAATTGTACTTGTCTTGATTTTGAGCATAAACGATGGAATGGAAAGAGAGAATTGTTACGCAGATTAGATGCAATTTCAGATGTTTCATAGGCTTTACGCTTGCTTGTTATGCTGGTTACTTTGCACTTCTTGTGCACTAAGTTTTACATAGGTACTTAAAAAGTATTATTCAATCTTTTATCTGTATTATAAAACATGTTAAATCGAATTATAACTGATAAACAAGTGTGTGATATGACGTGAGGGTGGACAGTAGGACTAAAGGAAAACCTGATCAATGAAAGATAATTTCAACTTTGTTAAATTTAAAATGGCTTCTCTGTTGAATAGGGAAGCCATTTTTATAACTAAGGAATATTCAGAAACTTCTCTTAAAAGGGGGTAGGTGATATCCGACCCCTTCAGGGTTTTTGAAGAAATTAGATTGTACTTGTCGAAGGGTTACACCCTTCGTTTAGTTATTACGTCCTTTCAGGGCTAATAGGTAGAGTGATTTTTATTTTAGCCTAAATATCGTTTCACCACAAAAAAGCCCCAACGGGGCGGAATATCATAGGAATGGGTGCAACCCATTCCATATGTTTAATATATAGTTAATAAGCCCCGAAGGGGCGTAATAACTTCTTGTATTAAGAAAGGATGATGAGTTAAACCAAATTATCCTTAAAGAACTTGATGGTTCTTGACCAGGCTAAAGTAGCAGCAGCTTCATCATAACGAGGAGTGGTGTTATTGTGGAAACCATGATTGACATCAGGGTAAATAAAAGCCTCATACTTCACATTGTTGGCTTTTAGTACTTCCTCGTAAGCAGGCCATCCCGCATTCACTCGGGTATCTAAACCGGCATATTGTAACATCAAAGGAGCTTTTACTTTGGCGGCATCTTCTGCCGAAGGCTGACCACCATAGAAAGGAACGGAAGCCGATAAGGTAGGTACTTTAACCGCCATCATATTGGCAATCCAACCACCAAAACAGAAACCAACCACGCCTATTTTACCATTACAATCGGGGTGATTGCGTAAATACTCATAAGCTGCAATGAAATCCTCTAACATCTCATTTCTATCGCGCTTGCTTTGCATGGCCCTGCCTTCATCATCATTGCCGGGGTAGCCACCCAGCGGAGTGAGGGCATCGGGTGCTAAAGTGATAAAACCATCCACTGCTGCTCTACGTCCTACATCTTCGATATAAGGGTTTAACCCACGGTTTTCATGCACCACAACTATCCCCGGTAGTTTACCGCTCGAATTGTTGGGTTTAGATAACAAACCTTTGATGGTGCCTCCACCTTTTGGCGATTCATAATTGATATAATCTGAACTAATTCTTTCATCGTCTGGGGCTACCACCATGGTGTCTTTATAATTGGGCATCATAAAGCTCATGAGGGAACCAACGGTTATTCCACCAACCGCATAAATAGAGAGTCTTTCCATAAAAGCCCTTCGGTCAATTTTACTATGGGCATAGTCATCGTACAAATCAAAAATTTCCGGATTGACTTCTTCTTTGGTTAGCTTTTTCATGTGAGTATAGATTTGGTGGGTTTAACTTATTGATTGACTGTTCAATATAGCTGAAAGTTTAAGGCGAGACAAGGGGTATTGTGTGGTGAAGAACATAAAACGTTCATCAAAAAGGCTTTAATCAACTCGAATTTAAACCCTATCTTCATTCCGAATAAAGACCTAAACGATGAAGAAACTAACAGCCATACTTTTCCTGACTTTCTTAAGCATTAACCTTTTTGCCCAAAAGGCTGAGGTTGAAAAGTCCTATACTAAAGAAATTAAGAACCTTACTTTAGAAAAGCAGCTTGAAAAGGCTTTCCAAGTGATAGATGAGCTTGAACCTCAATCTCAAAGTGATTTGGTACTGCTGACGGAAATTGAAGCACCTCCGTTTAAGGAAACCAAACGTGCCTTAAAGTATAAAGAAATGCTCGAAGAAGCGGGTGCTGATCGAGTATGGATTGACGAAGTGGGGAATGTATTGGCTTTAAAGAAGGGTACGAAAGGCGGTAGAACTGTTGCTTTAGATGCACATTTGGATACCGTTTTTCCTGAAGGCACCGATGTAAAAGTAAAGTACAAAGGCGATACCATGTACGCCCCTGGAATCGGAGACGATACCCGAGGTTTGGTGGTAGTACTAACGACCTTAAGGGCTTTGAATAAGGCCGAAATCCAAACTGAAGCCGACTTACTTTTTGTGGGCACTGTGGGCGAAGAAGGCTTGGGCGATTTAAGAGGTGTTCGTCATTTGTTTGAAAAAGGTGAAGTTAAAATTGACGCTTGGATTTCGATTGATGGAGGCTCTATCGGTCGTGTCAACAATCAAGCTTTAGGGTCTAAAAGGTACAAGGCCATTTTTAAAGGGCCGGGTGGACATTCTTGGGGTGCTTTTGGTTTGGGGAATCCTCATCATGCCATCGGAAAAGCGATTGATTATTTCACGCAAGATGCTTCTAAATTCACAGCAGAAGGGCCAAGAACTAGCTTTAATGTGGGCCGAATGGGCGGAGGAACTTCGGTGAATTCTATTCCTTTTGAATCATGGATGGAAGTAGATATGCGTTCAGTAAGTCCTGATCGTTTAAATCAAATTGACAAAATCTTTAAAGACGCCATGAACCGTGCGTTGGTAGATTACAATAATAGCGGTATCAAAGGTGAGAAGCTTACTTTAGAGCTTGAACAAATAGGAGATAGACCAAGTGGTGAACTGCCGACAAGCCTAGCTTTGGTGCAGCGTTCCATGGCAGCTACTGAGTATTTTGGTGAAGAACCTTCATTAACCAGAGGTTCTACTAACTCTAATATTCCTATATCTTTGGGCATTCCAGCAGTTACTTTGGGTCGTGGCGGTGTAGGATCAGATGGGCATTCATTGACAGAATGGTGGCTAAACAAAAATGGAGCTGATGCTATTAAATTAGCTTTATTGGTCACTGTAGCCGAAGCTGGTTTGGATAAAAATAGAAAGATTAGTAATAAGTGATTAGAAGTAGGGGTCAATTTCTGAATTTACTTAGATGATTGTTCCAATAATCTTGGATAAAACCCCATTTATTGTCCTTGTAGGTGTCAATGATTGAATAGGGGAGAGTCTCTATTTCCGTGGAACTATTGTCAGGTAGATATTTAACTATTCTGATTTGCCAATCTTTATCGTTCTCCGAGCAACCTTCTCCAATAATGGTGCTATTTTAACCGTTTTAAAATTCTCAATTTTGAAAAGATGGCTTAGCCAGTTCATATCGGCACAACCATTCTTAATATAGGAGTAAAAATAATCATGATCATTTTTAATTATTTGTGCGTCTGGAAAATCCCAAAAACCCGATACTCTAATGAACTCCATACGGGCGCTATCAAACAGGTATAACCAACTACGCCAAGTGTTATATGTCCAAGTTATTTTTAAGTCTATATATCCATCTTGATTAAAATCAACGAATTCTCTACCAACATTAGGCCCAGTGTAATCCATGGAGTCAAGGAAAATAAGACTTCCATTCTTAGAGAATTTCAGAAATGAGTGCGTAGGGCTATAGTGTTCTTCATTAAACTCAAGTCTGTTCCCTGAAACCATAAAAGTAGTGTCCCAAACAAAATCTTGCGCTAGCAAGGATATGGGAGAACATCCTAAAATTAATAGAATCGATATTTTATACTTGAGAAGTTTCATTTCAACCCACTAGCAGTGTGCGGATTGCTCAATAAAAGCTTAAAAACTTCCCAGCGCTTTTCTGGTTGGTCAGCCGTTCCGCCTTGTTTTTTAATATAACTCGCAATCAAGTCTCTTCCGAGGTTATAATTAATTACATAGCTTCTGTATTGGTCGAAAAAGCGGGTGCGTTGCAAAGCACGGTCAGCTTCGTAGAGTAAGTATTTCTCAAGCCATTTTGCGGCTTCTTCTCTACTGATTTCTTTGTTCAAGTACTTTCTGGCCGCTTCGTTTCCTGCATAGTCCAGTTTAGAACGTAACTCTTGAATTTCGTAATACTGTTCTGCCATGTTGGGGTCAATTCCCGCCAAAGGAAAAAGCACTTCCTTTTCGAACTTGATTCTTTCTGCACCCGGAAAAGCCACGTTAATACCGTAGTTGGCACTTCCTTCCGCAATAAGCGACTGAGGAGAAAAAAGCGGGTACACCGAAAATTCTTTCCAGCCTTTTCCATTCACTAAGTTTTGCTCTAGCAAAGCGTTAAAAACATGATGCCCAGGGTAACCTTCATGGCAAGCCAAATCGATCGCCCTTTCAATATAAATAGGGAAATCGGTGTTCAACTGAATTAAACTTTGGCTGTTGCCCTGATAGTAATTGTAACCCGACCAAGATTTATCGTTCACATATTCTAAAGCAAAGTTTTCGTTTTCGGGTAGGTTGAAATGCAAATCGGTGCGCTTTCGGGCTTCGGTAATGGCGGCCCTGAACACAGCGTCTAATTTATCTTTAGGGATCACAAACTGACTCGCATAAGCTGCGTATCGTTCTGAAATAGAGCCTTCTCCGCTAAGCGCATGATCAAGATCGCTTAATAAACTATCGAAGTATGCTAAATCATAATGAGGCGGTTCGGCATCGTATAATAGTTTTGCTTCTTCATCGAAAGTGAACGATTTTCCAGCCATCATTTCGACTTTGGTTTTCACAGCCGTCAACTGCTTTTTCATCATATTCAACCGCGACTGCTCAAGCTCGGTAAAACCCTCACTGTTTACCAATGCTAGCTGATTAAGTAGGGTAGAAGCCCTTTCTATAAAGTCTTGCGAAGGAAGTGTCTCAAGTTTTTCACCCGTTGGTTTCCATTCTTCAGGGCCATAATATGCATCCACAAAGTCTGAATCGTATTGGCCAATTTCCAATACTAACTTGACATAGGCTTCAGAAATTGAATTCATTTCTACGGTAGATTCAGTGGATTTTCCGCAAGAAAGGCAGAAGAAAATGAATAGGGTAAATAATAAGGCTGGCTTTTTCATGGCTTCAAATATTATGACGAAACTCAAATGTAAGTGATTTGTAAATTGGTTTAAAATGGGTATTAAAAAAACGCCTTATGCTGAAAATTCAACATAAGGTGTTTCTTAAAATTTGAAGTGTGCTAAACTTTGAAGGTTTTCCACTTCCCTTTTTTGAACCAATACCACGACACCGCAGCAATCAAGGTTTCGGAAAGCGTAATGGCCAAATAAACGCCCAAAGGCCCCCAGCCTAGAATGAGTGCAGCGACATAAGCTACTGGAATTTGGAACAACCAGAAGCAGAAGAAGTTAATTACCGTTGGCACTTTGGTATTTCCTGCCCCATTAAAAGATTGCGTGAGCACCATGCCATAAGCATAGAAAACATAGCCAGCCGCAATCACCTGTAAACTCAAGGCTCCAGCTTCTATTACGGCAATATCACCTTTAAACCAACCCACAATGGTTTTGGCGAACAGTAGGTAGATCACAGAAATACTCACCATAAAAATGGCATTGTATTTAGCCGTTGTCCATACCGATTTTTCGGCCCTGTCGGGTTGGCCTGCGCCTAAGTTTTGCCCAACCAGCGTAGCAGCAGCATTACTCATTCCCCAAGCGGGCATCATGGTAAACATCATTACACGGATGGAAATGCCGTAACCTGCCAATACATCGCTACCAAATTCAGAAATAATTCTGGTGAGAATTACCCAAGAGGAAGTTCCTATAATGAACTGACCAATGCCGCCCAAAGAAACCTTGATCAAGCCCCACATGATTTTGCCTCGGAATACTAAATCTTTAAGACCGACTTTAATGCGACTGCCGCCCATAAAGAGCACTACAAGTTGGCCGATTACCGCCACTCCACGACCAATATTGGTAGCAATGGCAGCACCTTCCACGCCATAAGCTGGAATAGGGCCAAAACCAAAAATGAACATTGGGTCAAGGATAATGTTGATCCCGTTGGAAAGTACCAAGGTCCACATGGCGATAGAGGCATTGCCCGCGCCACGGAAAACTGCATTGATTAAGAATAGGAGTACTACCGTAATATTTCCCCCAATCATAATTTGGGTATAACGATAGCCTTCTTCGATTAAATCGGGTTCTCCGCCCATTAAACCAAGAATCTCTTTGGGATAAATAATACCGAAAACGCCAATTACTGTAGCGATAATTGTACCTAGAAATATGGCTTGAACTGCTGTTTTAGAAGCGCCTTCCATGTCCTTCTCGCCAGTTCTACGCGCTACAACAGCGGTGGCGGCCATACTCAAGCCAATCGCTAAGGCATATACCAAGGTGATTACGGATTCTGTGAGTACCACTGTGGCAATGGCGTTGGTGCTTACCTGCGACACAAAAATCATGTCGACCAAAGCGAAAGTAGATTCCATCAGCATTTCCAAAATCATAGGAATGGAAAGCATAAAGATGGCTTTGCGAATGCTACCAGTAGTGAAGTCTTCTTCCTTACCAGTAATTGCTATTTTAAAATAGTGTATAAACTTCTTAATAGAAGATTTTGAAAAACCTGTCATTGTTGTCTTGAAAAAAGTAATGTAAAAATATGAGTAATAGGGGGACGAGCGATTTTACTTGCTCGCTTCTGCGACCAGTGCACTGACGGCTACTATGGTAAACACAATTCTCATAACTTCATGATGGCGTAAAAGTGTGAGTTTTTTTTCTTTTTACAAAATCCCGATGTAGTCTTTAATTAATTTTTTTAGACCCATCAATTCTGAAGTGTTGGAACTTCCCCAAAGGGGAGGGCTTTGCTTCATTATTTTAAAGATTCTTGATTCTGTAATAATTAGCTGATTATGAATTAAGCGTATTTTTCAAGTAAGATTTCTTTGAGCGATACCATTCCAATAGTTGCTTTTTCTTGAATAAAATGGTGGTTTGATCTACGGCTAATTTCTGGTTGATGTGGGTCTACAATAAAGATAGGCACGTGATTACCTACATAATGCACTAAACTGGCAGCAGGATAGACCACAAGTGAAGTTCCCACAATCACAAGAATATCGGCTTGTTGGGTAAGATCCGCTGCGATATCCATCATGGGAACAGCTTCACCGAACCATACAATATTGGGACGCAATTGATGTCCTTTTTCGCAAAGGTCTCCGAGTTTAAGTTCCCAATGGTCCATCTCATAAACCAATGATTCATCTACCACGCTACGACTCTGAAAAAGCTGACCGTGCAAGTGAATCACTTGACTTGAGCCTGCCTGTTCATGAAAATTATCCACGTTTTGGGTGATGATGCTCACCTCGAAATAAGCTTCTAATTCTTTTAGAATTTCATGTGCTTTGTTTGGTTTGGCTTCTAAAGCTTGCTTTCTACGCTGATTGTAAAACTCCAACACTAATTCCGTGTTCCTGCGCCAACCTTCGGGAGTGGCTACCTCGGTTACGGAGTGACCTTCCCAAAGTCCGTCTGCATCGCGAAAGGTTTTCAAACCACTTTCGGCACTTATGCCTGCCCCGGAGAGTATAACTAGCTTTTTCATCAAATATTCAGATCTTTTCTGTTTTCTTCCAATACCTTAATAATGAACTCTATGTGTTCGGTCAGATCAACACCCAAGAGTTCCACGCCTTTTTCGATTTCATCACGCTCTACTTTGGCCGCAAAGCTTTTCTGCTTGAGCTTTTTCTTTACCGATTTGGCCGTTAAACCCTCAATACTTTCTGGTCGAACTTGGCAACAGGCAATGGTAAAACCTGTTAACTCATCGCAGGCTAGTAAGGCTTTGTCCAGTTTGGTTTCATATTCTACACCCCATTTGGTGTAGTGGGCAGAAATGGCATGAGCGATTTTCTCTTCACCTATTTCTCTAAGCATATTTACAATTCGATTGGGGTGTTCTTCGGGATAAGCCTCATAATCGGCATCATGGAGCATGCCTGTTATAGCCCATTCCTCAGAATCTTCTCCAAAATGCTTTCCGTAAGCTTCCATTACCAATTCTACACTTCGGGCATGACGCAAAAGGCTGTCGCCTTTGGTCATTGATTCTAGAATGTTTCGTGCTTCGTCTCTCGTCATAGGGTCAAAATACGAGCAAAAGCCTGATTTTAAAAATAGTAGGGAAATAGTTTAGCTTCTTAGATATGCTGGATTATTGAACTGTAATACAGTTTTATTTTAAGTTGTGTAATGTGCGGAATGACTTTACAACTAGACCTCCTCTTCATTAATAACCAGAAATGTATTTATATGAAGTAAAGAAATTACCCAAGTTAAACGAGCTTAAAAATAGATAACCATATGAGTACTAAAACCCATAAGAAATAGACAATACTTATTCCTTTTGCAATTTTATACGATGGTCTTTCTTCTCTGTTTTTACCTCGCTTAATAATAGTCAAGGCAGATTTCTTACTACCAAAAAAGTAAAAGCTAAAAATTGAAAAGACTAAGTAAAAGCAACTATATATCCATTTGTTTTTATCTGGAGCATAAAACAAGAATACAAGGAAGTTAATAAGCGCAAACAAAATACATGTTTCAAAAGATCGAAAATATATATCATAGGCAAAAGACCAAATAGAGAAGCGATCAATAGTTTTCTGGAAATTTCTCAGCAATATGTGAGAAGTAGTAAATAGGTCTTTAACAAAAATCCAGAGTAATTTCATTTGGTTCAAGCAAAAACAAAAATAGCACAATCAGTTGATTGTGCTATTAGTGGGCCCACCTGGGCTCGAACCAGGGACTTTCTGATTATGAGTCAGATACTCTAACCAGCTGAGTTATAGGCCCAAGATCTTATTTAAAGCGGCTGGTTTTATATTGAAGCTATTCTGAAAAACGAACAAGCTACATTGTGCTTTAAACCCTTTGATTTTGGGAGTGCAATGTTACATATTTGCGATTAATTAAACAACAAAACATGACGCCAGATTTAAGCAATATTAACGCAATTATTTTCGATCTAGGTGGGGTAATCATTAATTTAGATGAAGCAGCTACTATTAAAGCCTTTGCCAAAATTTCTGGCATGCCTGAAAATGAAGTACTTGAGCTATCAAAATCAGCTGAGTTTTTTAAACTTTATGAAACTGGTCATATTGATGACCCCACTTTTAGGGCGCATCTAAGAGAATCATTAAATGTGTTTTCTGAAGATAATGTTTTGGATGGTGCTTGGAATGCTATGCTTGGACAGATTCCTTTACACAGGCTTCAGAAACTGGAAGAACTTTCAAAAACTTATAAGCTTTTTGTAATGAGCAATACAAATGAAATTCATGCAAGATTCTTCCTTAAGCTTGTAGATTTAATTTCACCTCATAAACCTTTCCATAGGTACTTCACACAAGTTTACTTTTCTCAAGAAGTGGGAGAAAGAAAGCCTAATTTAGGTGCTTGGCAACCCATATTAAATGACCATCAGTTGGATGCTTCACGTACTTTATTCATTGATGATAAACTCGAAAATATTCAGGCTGCCATGGGTATGGGCATGAATGGTTTTCATAACATTACTCCAGATGATTGGGTGAATGTGATTAAGTAGGTGTGTCTTTAGTTGACATTTGCATAAAATTAACCAACCCATTTTATAGAGTTACTAACTCTTTAAAACTGAAAACCCATAATTATATAGTATTGATAATCATATCAAAGCCCGATTTGTAATACCTGCTAAGTTTCAAGTAAACAAAATTTCTAATCAACAAATGAGCAGACCTGAATAATCAACTGCAAAGGAATATTTGATCAACTACCGCTCAGAACAGTCGCCTTGCTCCAAAGCTTCGGAGGTCTTTTTCAGAAACACAAGAAACTAAGCTACATGCTTACTTTTGGTGTCATACGGAGTAAAGAAAGCGGACTGAGTCCTTTATTAATGGTTGGTCACAAGTTCGGAGAACCCGCGACATAGGAATCGATACCTGACTAACCGCGAAGTGACCGTTATTCCATCCCTTCAGGGCTCAAATAGTGTTTGTGGTAGCGTTTTTCCGAAGGGTTTCAACCTTCGTTTTGATATTTGGCCCTTTCAGGGCAGTGAAACCCATGTTGCAAAGGATGATGGGTTGATTGAGCAGCTAAAGTAAAGCCCCAACTGGGGAAAATAACATAGGAATGGGTGCAATCCATTACTAATTTCAGTAAAAAGTTATTTTAGCCCTGTAAGGGCGTAATACCTTTTTTCGGACAGATCATAAGCGGCCTTGCTTGCTCTGAGGCTCAGGAGATTTTATCGATGAAAATAAATCGAACAGCGTACTTGATTAATAGTTAGTCACAGGTTCTCCGAACCTGTGACAGTGGGGGTGAATGTGTTTGATGGTTGGTTTTAGCCACTCCAGTTAAGAAAAGTATGTTATAGGCTCAAAGTAATATACTATTGCTCATCAGTGAAGGGCACTAATAACAAGAGAAGAAATTTAATTTTGTTCTGGAATATACTCCCATATATCATCAAATCTATTTCCTGGGCCTCCGAGAGTACTATTACCTCCAAGTCCTATAAATATTCTATTATCTAAGACTTCGGAAATCATATTGATACGTCCTTTCCCTGGGTATTCGGTGTTCAATTTAGTCCATTGATCATCTGACTGACTATATTCCCATAAATCTGTAAGATAATCACTGTTGCTCCTCTGTTGATTAACCCCACTTCCTAAGTATCCTTTATTCATATAAGAAAAAGCATATGCACTATATCTTGGCTCTCCAGGGAAATTATCTTTCTGAGTCCATGTATCTGTTATTGGATCATACTCCCAAAAATCATTACAAGTCCCACTAGACCAACCAAACCCAACATACCCTTTACCGTTTAATGAGAAAGAAATTCCCCTACTGAAACAACTTCCAGGATAATCTGTCTTTTTTGCCCAACTATCTGTTAATGTATTATATTCCCATAAATCATTATCTCCACTGGAAGATCCACCAGTAATATAGGCTTTGTCTCCAATAACAAAACTTGTAGCGAATGCTCTTGGAGTTCCAGGGAAACTTGACATTTCCTGCCAACTATTACTTGCTGGGTCGTATCTCCATAAATCATTATAATATTGAAATGAGCACAAGCCTGACCCAACGCATTGATATCCTAAACCGACATAGCCATAATCCCCAACACTGAATCCTATTCCTTCTGCTCTTGGGTTTGAAGGCAAACTTGAAATTAACCCCCAAGAACCTATTTTGCTATTATACTTATAAAAGGAATTTACAAAGCTATCATGCAAACCCGTTCCAATGAATAATTCATCGTCAACAACAAAGCTAACTGCTCTGGAAAGATGTCCGCCTGGATAATTTGTTTGATCTATCCATACATTTGATTCTGAAGTACTAAACATCAATTCGTTTCCGTACTTGGTTTTATCAACGTCAAATTGTGTAAAAGAACGAACAAAATAAGATGTGTTTGACTCTAAGTTATTAACCTCACTTTGGAAAACACCTATATTATTAATTGAACCAAGTTGAATTTTGATATCATTTAAAGTTGGCTCAGATTTTTTTGATAAAACGAAACCATGATCAATTATATCAAAGTCGCCCAATTTTAATATCTCACCTTTAACTATAGCAGAACTTGAAGAGATTCCCTCTACCTCCTTCGTTAAAACTTCAGGAGATTCTAAAATCGTTTCACTTTTATCACAAGAAAAGATGAAGAAGAATAAAAATACTAAACAATAGTGTTTTACTTTCATAGTATAGTTTTAGCTGCGTGTAAATTATGAAATATAGATAAATTTTATTTAAAAGCAGGAATCCCCGTAATCTCAGCACCGAGAATTAGCAAGTGAATATCATGTGTTCCTTCGTAGGTTACTACAGATTCTAAGTTGGCCATATGGCGCATCATTGGGTATTCGCCTGTAATGCCCATGCCACCATGCATTTGTCTTGCTTCGCGAGCAATGTTCAAGGCGGTTTCTACTGCATTACGCTTCGCCATAGAAATTTGCGGGGTAGTCGCTTTTCCTTCGTTAAAAAGTTGGCCTAAACGGAAGTTTAGCAATTGTGCCTTAGTGATTTCGGTCAGCATTTCAGCTAATTTCTTTTGTTGCAATTGAAAAGAACCAATAGGCTTGTCGAACTGAATACGCTCTGCGCAATACCTTCTGGCAGACTCATAACAGTCCATTGCGGCACCAATAGCGCCCCAAGCAATGCCATAACGGGCTGAATCCAGACACATCATTGGCGCACCCAAACCACTTTTGTTAGGCAATAGATTTTCCTTCGGCACTTTCACATTGTCGAATACCAATTCACCTGTAGCACTGGCACGTAAAGACCATTTTCCGTGTGTTTCTGGTGTAGAAAACCCTTCCATTCCGCGCTCGACAATAAGTCCATGGATTCTTCCTGTTTCATCTTTTGCCCAAACCACGGCCACATCGGCATGCGGAGCATTTGATATCCACATTTTAGCACCATTCAAAAGGTAATGATCGCCCATGTCTTTAAAATTGGTGGTCATACCCGAAGGGTTAGAACCATGATCTGGTTCTGTTAAACCAAAGCAACCCAACCATTCGCCCGAAGCAAGTTTCGGTAAGTACTTTTTGCGTTGCTCTTCGTTTCCAAATTTGTAGATAGGGTACATAACCAAAGAACCTTGCACTGAAGCCGTAGAGCGCATTCCTGAGTCACCACGCTCAATTTCTTGCATAATCAAACCGTAGGAAATATAGTCCATACCACCGCAACCATATTCGGTTGGTAATTGAGGCCCAAAAGCTCCGATATCTCCAAATTTCTTCACCATTTCAAGCGGAAAATGAGCGTTTTGCGCCCAGCTTTCGATGTAAGGAGAAATCTCTTGCTTTACGAAATCACGTACCGCACCGCGTACCATGATATGCTCTTCTGTAAGCATCGAATCCATTCCGTAGAAATCAGGGTGATCAAAAGTATCTTGCTTAGATGATTTCTGGATTTTTGCGTGGCTATCGGTATTCATATGTTCTTTGGTTTCTAAATATTATCTTTCAAATTTGCACGTATTTCAGCACAATGCAAACGTATGAACAACAAGGAAATCGACCAAGGGATATTAGATAGAATTAAAAAACTTGAAGCCAAGTTCGAAGCAATGGGACAAGATATGGCTTCTTACCTTGATGGTTTACTGCATGCAGATTACCTCAAATATTGGGAATACATTAATTTAGAGTCACTTTTGGCGCTTCAGCATCCAAAAACACATTTTCCTGACGAAATGATTTTTATCGTCTATCATCAATCTACAGAGCTGTATTTTAAGTTGATTCTATGGGAAATGAAACAACTGCAATCTGCTGAACATCCAAATACTGAGTTTTTCACTACCAGAGTAAAGCGAATCAATAACTACTTCGAACACCTTTGTCATTCCTTTTCTATCATGATTCAAGGCATGGAGAAGGAGCAGTTTTTACAATTCAGAATGTCGCTTTTACCAGCTTCTGGCTTTCAATCAGCACAATATCGAATGATTGAAATAGCCTCTACCGACATGATTAATCTGGTGAACTATAAAAAGAGAGATGGTTTCGATCCTTATGCTTCAATAGAAGAATTGTATGACTCAATTTATTGGAAAACAGGGGCTACAGAACTAAAAACAGGAAAGAAAACATTGACTCTGGATCAATTCGAAACCAAGTATTCCAAAGAGTTTATGAATCAGGCTGAAGAGGTAAAGTCTACCAACTTGAATCAGATTTATACAAGGTACTATAAAGGGCAGGAAGGAACAGAAGAACTTATAAATGAATTAAAGCGCTATGATATGCTGGCCAATGTGGATTGGCCGTTGGTACATTATAAATCAGCCGTTCGTTATTTGCAGCGCGCACCAGAAGATATTAAGGCAACAGGAGGGACGAACTGGCAAAAATACCTTCCTCCAAGATTTCAAAAGGTTATTTTCTTTCCCGAGTTATGGACCGAAGAAGAACAACACGAATGGGGAAGGCATTGGGTAGATCAGAATGTTCTTAACTAATTCAGCTTTTCTAAATAAAGACTTTAGATCTCCAGAGGAATCTGGAGGTTTTTTTTGTTTTGATAGCAAAAATCAATTGAAGTAAAACTGCCAGTTTCTTTTCCTGAGTGAAGCGAAGGATCTATACCCATTCACTTAAGCTATTTTTTAGTTCCTTCGTTGTACTCAGGATGAAAAGCGGTGTGCTTACAATTAGTTTAGGATGATAAAGCCAATTGTCCAACTCAAACTATAAAGAACTTTGTAAGTATACTTTATATATGGAGAGCCCTTCAATGCAAACTTGTATTGATATAGCTTCTATCTATACCTTCATAAAAACTATAAATAAAAATTATCGAAAGGGTTTTCTTAAATTGTATTCGTTAACAATAAAACCTATCGAAAATGGAAAACAACGAACATTCAAAAGCAAAAGTTTACGATATGAATAGTGAAGGAAAATGCCCCTTTCATGGGGGTGCAATAAAACAAAGCGCTGGTGGTGGAACCTCAAACCGCGATTGGTGGCCAAACCAGTTAAACCTCAACATTCTTCGTCAACATTCTTCCCTTTCAAATCCCTTGGGTGAAGACTTTAATTATGCTGAAGAATTTAAAAAACTCGATTTAGCTGCCATTAAAAAGGATTTATATGACTTGATGACGGATTCCCAAGATTGGTGGCCTGCTGATTATGGTCATTATGGTCCGTTATTTATTAGAATGGCTTGGCATAGTGCAGGAACTTATCGTATTCAAGATGGCCGTGGGGGAGCGAGTTCAGGTTCTCAACGTTTTGCTCCACTCAACAGCTGGCCAGATAACGGAAACTTAGATAAAGCTCGTTTGCTGCTTTGGCCAATCAAACAAAAATATGGAAACAAAATCTCTTGGGCCGATTTAATGGTGCTGGCAGGTAATTGTTCGCTAGAGTCAATGGGTTTTGAAACTTTTGGTTTTGCCGGAGGGCGTGAAGATGTTTGGGAGCCAGAACAAGATGTTTATTGGGGCGCTGAAACCGAATGGTTAGGCGATAAACGATATACAGGAGATCGGGAGTTAGAAAACCCACTTGGTGCGGTTCAAATGGGGCTTATTTATGTAAACCCTGAAGGCCCTAACGGTAACCCTGATCCGTTGAAATCGGCCATTGACATTCGCGAAACTTTTGGTCGTATGGCGATGAACGATGAAGAAACTGTAGCCTTAATTGCTGGTGGGCATACCTTTGGTAAAGCGCATGGTGCTGCTGATCCAGGTGAATATGTGGGAAGAGAACCAGCTGCTGCGGGCATTGAAGAAATGAGTTTAGGCTGGAAGAATAGCTTTGGAACGGGACACGGAGATCATACCATTACAAGTGGAATTGAAGGTGCATGGACACCAAACCCAACCCGATGGGACAATGAGTATTTTGACGTGCTGTTGGGTTATGATTGGGAATTGACCAAAAGCCCAGCTGGAGCACATCAATGGACACCAACGGCTGCTTCGAATGCACTTAGGGCACCTGCTGCAGGAAATCCTTCAAACACGCAAGCATTAATGATGACTACTGCGGATATGGCTTTAAAAATGGATCCAGTTTATGCTCCAATTTCTAAGCGCTATCATGAAAACCAAGCTGAATTTGCCGATGCTTTTGCTCGTGCATGGTATAAACTAACACACAGAGATATGGGGCCAATTTCGCGCTATTTAGGTTCGGAAGTACCCAAAGAAGAGCTGATTTGGCAAGATCCAATTCCAGCAGTTACCCATGAGCTAATTAACGATAATGATGTTTCGGATTTGAAGAAGGAAATTCTGAATTCAGGTTTATCAGTATCAGAGTTGGTTTCCACTGCTTGGGCTTCAGCCTCAACTTTCCGTGGTTCAGATATGCGTGGTGGTGCAAATGGTGCGCGAATTCGTCTTGCTCCACAAAAGGATTGGGAGGTGAATAATCCTACACAATTGGCTAAGGTGCTGAAGACCCTTGGAGGAATTCAAAAAGCCTATGCTAAACCAGTTTCTATGGCCGATTTAATCGTTTTGGCTGGATGTACTGGTGTAGAAAAGGCTGCTAATAATGCAGGTCATAATGTTACAGTACCATTTATAGCCGGTAGGGCAGATGCTTCACTCGAACAAACCGATGTAGAATCGTTTGGTGCGCTTGAGCCAGGAGCCGATGGTTTCCGAAATTACTTCAAACCAAGACATAAAGTTACGGCAGAAGAAATGCTTGTAGATAAAGCTCAATTATTAACGCTAACAACTACCGAAATGACAGCTTTGGTAGGGGGGATGCGTGTATTGAATACCAACTACGACCAGTCTAAGCATGGTGTGTTTACCAACCGTCCTGAGACATTGACAAACGATTTCTTTGTGAACCTACTTGACTTAAGTACCACATGGAGCGCAACTTCCGATGCGCAAAATGTATTTGAGGGGAGAAACCGTAAAACAGGTGAAGTAAAATGGACAGGCACCCGTGCCGATCTTATTTTTGGTTCTAACTCAGAATTAAGGGCTTTGGCGGAAGTTTATGGTGCTTCAGATTCAGAAGAAAAGTTTGTGAAGGACTTTATAGCGGCTTGGAACAAAGTAATGAACCTCGATCGTTTCGATTTAGCTTGATTTTAGAAATAGAATATCTAATGTAAATACTGAAAGGTGGTTCGTAAGAGCCACCTTTTTTGATTAAAATTAGTCGCTATTCTGAAATTTCGGGCCAAGGAAAATTAGATTGAAATGAAAGGTTCAGAGTGTCTTATTAAAGCAGAGATGATTTTTTTAGATGAAACGCCTAAGCCACTCTTAATATCTTTTCCATTTTACGGCCTTTCGCCAATTCATCTACTAGCTTATCTAAATACCTTACTTGTTGTGTTAGTCGGTTTTCAATTTCTTCAATCCTATACCCACAGATTACACCAGTAATAAGAGGGGCATTGGGGTTTAATGAGGCATTTTGAAAGAATTCTTGGAAAGTTACTTTGTCGTCAATAAGCTGATGTAGCTTCTTTTCATCATAACCAGTTAACCACTGAATTACTTCATGCAGTTCTTCTATGGTTCTGCCTTTCTTTTCAACTTTTACAACATAGTGTGGGTATACCGAAGAAAAAGTCATTTTTGCGATACGCTCATCGTGATGGCTAGTGTCGTTCATGTTATGAGGTTTTATGTTGATTTCTCAAATTACAACAACCGTTCTAATTTGCCTTTCCTTTTCACTATGTTTTTATAGTCCCATTGAATTTCTTTCGACTTTTTTAGCCAGCGCTTGAGGTCATTTATATTGACTTCTTCAATTTTAGTGTAGAAAACAGAAGCATCTTTAAACTTTGCGCCAATTACATTTAGCTTTTCGTCTTCAAAACTAGCTCCACTCCAAAACATTAACCGTAAACCCGTTTTTTGTTTGCTATAGCCAACAATGGGGTTGCCATTTAAAAACCAGACAGGATGGGCATGCCAGATTTTACTTTCAGCCTCAACTAATTCACTGCTAATGGTTGTTGCAAGAATCTCACAAATCTTCTGATCAACTGTTGTTTGTTTATTATTATAAGCTTGAATTTCTAGGGCTATCATTGTTTAAATATCTTTCTTTAATAATGTTTAAATGATGAACTTCATGACCAATGATTGATTTTAAGAAATCTTCAAGTGTGATTTCATCTTGGCCAGCGAAGCCTTTAATATTTAATTGACTTTCAGAAAGTGTGTTAAGAAAACTGACAGATGCCTGTCTTACATAATTATAATCTGCAACCAGTTGTTCTTTTGTTAATTCATCAAAACGACTATTGTCTACAAAGAAATTCTCATCATAGCCCCATAATTGAATTTGTGCGTTTCTACTTAACGAGAAAGCTCGAAACATTTTTATTCTTTCATGATCAGTTATATGACCAATGATTTGCTTAATACTCCATTTGATTGGTGCATATCGATAAGAAGCTTTTTCTTCATCTATTGAGTTTAAAAATGTAAAGGTGGCTGATGACGAAAAAAGTGAAATACAGTCTATACTCTTAACTAGACTATAATAATAAGGGAAGCCATCTTGGGGTGTGTATGCAGAATTAGTCATTTCGACACTTTTTATTAACATCTAAACATATTACTTAAAGGTTTATAGAAAGTTGCTTGAAAGTTCTGAAATAACCTAAAAGGAAACTGTTTTAGTAATGGTTGAAATCTTTGATAAAAAAATCAGCAGGGTTGGGGCTTTATAGCCAACACCCTTATTTTTCCTCCCTTGCATATTCTAAAATATCTGCTGGCTGGCAATTCAATACATCACAGATTACCTCTAATGTACTGAAACGAATGGCTTTAGCTTTTCCTGTTTTAAGAATAGAAAGGTTAGATAAGGTCAAGCCTACTTTTTCGGAAAGCTCATTGAGCGACATTTTTCGCTTTGCCATCATAACATCTAAGTTTACTATTATAGGCATGGGCTATACAACAGACTAATATTAAAGAGTGTTGATTCGTTTAAAGATGAAGCTATTCAAGTAGAACTGTTTATTTCCTTAATGAAGGAAAGGTCTAAAAACCTCTATGTTTAACATGTGAGGAGTTATTTTATTTCAAATTACACAGACCAAGGAAGACAATCTGTGCTATCCTTCAACCAATATAAATCTGCGATCGCACACTAATTTCACTGTAATTAATCGTAACAAAACTCTTATCCCCCCTGTTTCCTTCGTATTATTGCACCCAAATTCGAAAAAATGGCGGTTGTACCTTACAAAGAGAACCAAGCAGGTAAAAAAGAACAGGTGGCTGAAATGTTCAATAACATTAGCCACAAGTACGATTTCTTGAATCATTTTTTAAGCCTAGGCATAGATATTCTTTGGCGTAAAAAGGCTATTCGAATGCTGAAATCTCATCAGCCAAAGCAGATTTTGGATATTGCCACAGGAACAGGAGATTTTGCCATTGAAGCTTTAGCCCTTAATCCAGACAGGGTAGTAGGGGTCGATATTTCTGCGGGAATGCTGGAAATCGGTAAGCAGAAAATGAAGAAAAAGGGGCTCGATCATATCATTGATATGCAGATGGGCGATTCTGAGAAGTTACTCTTCGAAGACAATACCTTTGATGCCGTGATCGTTTCATTTGGCGTAAGGAATTTCGAGAACTTAAAGAAAGGTTTGAGCGATATGCACCGCGTATTGAAGCCAGGAGGGAAGGTAGTCATTGTAGAGTTTTCGCAGCCACGAACTTTCCCCATGAAGCAGCTCTATAATTTTTATTTTAAGTCGATTTTGCCTGTCATTGGAAAAATGGTGTCTAAAGATCAATCGGCTTATACGTATTTGCCAGAATCGGTAGCTGCTTTTCCCGATGGTGAAAGATTTTTGAATATTTTAGGGGAAGTAGGATTTAACAAAACTGAATGCAAGCCACTAACTTTTGGTATAAGCTCAATATACATCGGTCAAAAATAGTTTTCTGTTTAGCATTATTTATTTGCAATGTGGCCTTGGGGCAAAAAGCACCCGTAAAGCTTAATCGCATTGGTAGTGACGCTAAAAAAGTAAACTATGGCTTCTTTTTGGGCTATCATCAAAACTACTACGGAATAAAATACTCTGATGCCTTCGAAGGCCCCGATTACGATAATGTAACTTCAATTGTGGCCAAGAACAACTCAGGATTCAATCTTGGCTTTATGCTGAACCTCAGGTTAGACGATCAATTGACCCTGAGGCTTGTACCAGTAAAAATTGGTCTGTATCAACAAATGGTGCAATACAATATGACGGATGGTACGGTAGATGAGCAGTTGATTGAAAGCACTCGAATAGAACCTGGTATCTTCGTTAAATACCGTTCTATCAGACGGGATAACCTTAGAATGTATGTGATTGCAGGTGTAAGTGCCTCTATGCGTTCAGGCAAAGCGGAAGATTTAGGCGGTGTGGATAAACTTGAAATAAGGAAAGGAAACCTGAAAGCTGAAATCGGTTTTGGCTTCGAAAACTACTTTGAGTTCTTCAAACTTGAACCCGAAATCAGATACTCAAGAGGCCTTACGAATGTGCTGAATCCTTCGAACAACTTCTACTCCAACGGTATAGGGCAAATTACCACGCACAACTTCTCTATTTATTTCCATTTTACGGATTAGAGTATCGTCCTGAAATAGTTTGACCACACTCCCTTAACCCCTCTTAATAGAGGGGAATAGATCGCCATTAATATTCAACTTCACAGACCTAACTCAAGTAAAGAACGGATAACCGTTATTAATGCACCATCCCCCTTTTTTTGAAAAGGGGGTCAGGGGGATTAGAATTTGACTCGTCCTAAAAAAAGTTTACAGGTTTAACATTTAGTACTGT